>JADMIO011210323.1_pt1 | contig 47049 bp, 47 predicted proteins | sample 8958161 | NCBI WGS metagenome assembly JADMIO01 (sample SAMN16585339, study PRJNA669376) | soil metagenome | isolation source: Crop rotation soil | place: USA: Cullars Rotation, Alabama | collected 2011
CGGGCCAGCCGCCGTTTTGATACAGGGCCCGGGTCCACATTAGACCCTCCTGATAAGGAAACAAGAGCGTTTCGCGTAAAGCGCGCGGAGCCTTTTCCAACTCCTGGCTAGAGGTGTCTGCCGCCATGAATGATTTGAGAAAAGTCAGAGCACGCGCCGGATTGCTCGAAACGTAGAGCGTCATCGCCAGTGTGGCATCGCCTTCGATTAACGCGTGGGTGGCCAGCTCAGCGTCTGAATCGCCCTTGGGCCACTTTTCGAATCTGGCTAAATTGAAGTGTTGATCCTGCAACGCATGCGTCAGCTCGTGGGCCATGATCGGCTTTTGACCGTCAACGTCGATCCAATCGGCAAGATGAAACTGCCGCTCTTTGGGATCGTAATAACCCGCCACCTGCTCAGTCAGCAAGCGAACGATTAGCGGTCGCAACTCAAAGTTCGCCGGCACGAGACCAAGTCGCTTGAGAGTTACTTCGGAAGAATGCATGTCGGCGGCGGTGGTTTCTCGATCGAGGTTAGCGACAATCATGCGTTCGATTTCGGCGCGAGACTGAGCCGAACTTTGAACCGGACGCAGTATTGGCAACTCGCGCAGTCGACTCGTTTCCTCCAACACCTCGTTCGTCGCCGCCACCAATGCGGCATTACGCGCTCCGGCGCTGGCAGTCTCAGTCCCGGGCGCCGGCTTTTGCGCAGCAGTGTCGACAACCGCTACCAAGAAAATTGCGAGAATACACAACAAAACCCCTATGGCGGCAACCGATGGTTTTGGCGTCGCCGCGCGGCGAGATACATGCACTGAACTTTTCTTTGACATCATCGTGATTCGCACTTATAGTCCGCTAAAGATTCCAATATCAGACAATTGAGAGTTTAACTCACCGGCCGCTGCTGGTGGAACAGGGGTTTCGGAGAATCCGTTTTTGATGAATCCAGCACAGGACGACGACTTCGACCACTGGCACGAAGCTTCGCTGCGGGTACGCTACGCCGAAACGGACAAGATGGGCGTCGTGTATCACGCGAACTATCTGGTCTGGTTTGAAATTGGCCGCACTGAGTATTGCCGTGCTCGCGGATTTTCCTACCGCGATATGGAGGAAAGCGAGAATGCTTTTCTGGTTGTGGCCGAGAGTTATTGCCGCTACAAGGCGCCTGCCTATTACGACGACGTGCTAATTGTGAGAACTCACATCACTGAGCTGCGCCGGCGCTCACTCCGTTTTGGCTACGAAATCATCCGTGAGTCAGACGGCGTGGTCATTGCCGAAGGTGAAACCGGCCATGTCGTCACCGATAGTAACGGCCGTGTGCGCTCGATGCCGGCCGGTTTTGCTGAATTGCTGTTGGCGCCGCCTCTGGAAGCCGACGAAGGCGAAGGCGAACTGGTGCCGGAGATTTCACCGGAATGAGGCACTGGGCTGTGAGCAGTGGGTACATCAGACTTAATCACCGCTGCCCACCGCCCCCTGCGGATCACGGCTCATGACCAATATTGATCCGCGCAATCGATCGCGCCCGGCCGGTAGCTTCATCCACATCCACCACCGCGCCGCAGATACGCACTTCACTTTTTGAGTGATCCGGCTTGCGATGTATCGGTGACATGAAGCGATGAATGATGTCTCCCTTCTTCATGCCAATCACGCCGCCGTAGCTTCCGGTCATGCCAATATCGGTGATGTAGGCGGTGCCTTCGTGCAAAATGCGTTCGTCGGCCGTTTGCACGTGAGTGTGCGTGCCATAGACGACGGAGACCCTGCCGTCGAGGTGCCAACCCATAGCGCTTTTTTCGGACGTGGCTTCAGCGTGCATGTCGACAATCCGGACTCTCACCTTCGGATCGAGCGAATCGAGCAACTCGTTCGCAATACGAAATGGATCATCAGCCGGCGCCATAAAGATACGCCCGAGCAGGTTAATCACCGCGACGCGCGTCCCACGTATCTCACCTACCCACATTCCCTGTCCCGGCGTCGTCGGAGGATAGTTGGCGGGCCGCAACAGTTTGGGTTGCTTTTGTATGTAGTCGATAACTTCGTGCTTATCGAAAATATGATTACCGGAGGTCATCACGTCGACACCCGCGGAGAACAGCAGCTCGGCAATCGCCGGCGTGATTGAGAAACCGCCGGCAACGTTTTCCGCATTGATGATGGTGAAATCGATTTGATGTTGTTCTTTCAAGTCCTGCAGGCGATCGAGCAAGGCGGCCCGGCCGGGCTTACCGACAACGTCACCAATCAGCAGGAGTCTCATAAGAAGGCTAATCGTAAATGGTGAAGGGTAAATAGAACAAAACCGCAAATGCTAACGGTACCCGTAAACAGTCGCGACCATTTACGATTTACCATTTACCATTTACGGCTTTTCATTTGGCAGAAGGAAGGACCGCCGGGCCGTTCCGAAGTCGTAATTGAACCTGAGTAATCAGGTGGGTGGTCTTTTTGTCACCGCAAACTTTCGGCGTCTCTTTACGATGAAGAAACGCACTAGCTCGCGATGTCGACCTCCCTTTTGAACGACGTTGGCTCAATCATCGTAAGTCGGTGACGAACCCCGCAGAAAGTTTTCCTTCTGCCGGGACGCATACTAACACAAGCAAGCATTCGCTCGTTAACTCCAGAACACAAAATTTTCTGAATGATTTCAGGTCAGTGCTACTAATCGAGCGGGATGAGATCAGGCAGATTCTGCCTTAAAGAACGCAACGGGATTCGCAGTGGAACTGTCTTGCCTCATGAACGATGACAATTGCTACGATTACCAAAACGACGCCGGCGACAATCGCAATCTTCGCGGTCTTTGACAGATTATTGCGTTGCGGCGTTGGAAACTGAGCCATCGGCGGAGGACCGCCAGGCCGCGCCCTGGTATCGGCGACCATTTTCACCACATCAGATTTCAATTTGTCGTTCGCTTTCGCAGCCGCCCCGGAATTCGTGAGGAATTGATTTGAGGTCATTGATGGGGATGATGACTGAGCGAACACGACAGCGCTGAGCGAGACTATCAAAAGACAGCATAATGATGAACGGGCGAGAATTTGTTTCATTATTTCCTCCGTGGCAGAGAGAACTAATGCGCAGCCCGCTCCAGATTGCGCGCGGGTTTGAGAAGGCGATCCAACATCTCCGAACATTCCAGGCTCCGCGTCGCCAGTTGTTCGTCAACCTGGTCAGTCATCTTCCGGAGTTGATGTAATTCGTCGGCAATATACAGCGCTGCGAGAATCGCAACTTTGCGCGAATCGACGGTCAGAGTCCCGGAAGAAATCTCGCGCATGCGCTGATCAACGTATTCGGCTAGTTGCTTGAGATACTCCGGGTCGCCATCTGAGCGAACCGTGTACGCCTGGTCGTAAATTTCGACCTTAATCGTCGGTGACGATGACGGATCATTGCGATCAAAGCCCAAGGAATCTGCGCTCATCAGCGAACCGCCTCCAATATTTCAGGATCGATCGCGGCAATCGCATCCATAATTTTCTCGACCTTTGCGCGAATCAGATCACGTTCAGCCTGCAGACGCTGTACTTCGGAAGCAAGCTCCTCATCCGTTCCGCCCCCGCCCTTTTTGTTGGCCAGCTTCCGCTCCAGCTCTTCTTTTTCCTGACGCAACGTCTTTGTCAGTTCAATTGTGCGATAGATTTTATCTTCGAGATGTGAGAATTTTTCGAGTCCGTTCCAGGCGACCATCGTTTATCTCCGCTCAGGCGCGTTGAAGTCGCGCTGATTATCCGTCGTCGCGGGCAAGAGCGCAAGGAAATATTGGCATGGATTCTCGGTTGCGTTCGGCTTCGGGTGATTGCCTTGACGAGCGGCGGTAGCCCGCTGCTAAAGGAACCGCTCATCGGATTTCGGCGTTGAATTCCTGCTTGAGACTTTCGACCACCGGCCAATGAATTTCATCGACGTCTTGATCGCGGAGCGTGCGATCGTCAGCCCGATACTCGATGCGAATCGTCAGCGAACGCTTGTCGTCCGGAATTCCCTCACCCTCGTAAGTGCCGACGAATTCAGCCTTCACAAACTGGCGCGGTTGCTGCTCCGCCACCGAGCGAATCACTTCCGCCGCGTTCAACGTACGCGCCACGAGCAGCGAAACGTCACGCGTGATCGAGGGGAACCGTGGCAAAGGCGAGTACCGCACCGGCAATCCCGCTGACTCTAGTAAGGCCGTCAAATCAATTTCTGCCACGAAAACGCGCTGCCGAAACTTGTATTCGTTGGCGACTGATTCCGCGAGGCGGCCGATTGAACCAACCGGACTATCGCCGTTTCGGATTATCGCCGACTGGCCCGGCCGCAAGTGCTTAAATTCCCTCGCCTCGAAATTGAGCGGTGGCAAATTCATCGCCTCGAGTGCCGCTTCAAGCGCGCCCTTTAAATCGTAGAAATCCAACTCGCGCTCCGGTTCAACCCGACCCGATAACATGAGCCCACCGGTCGCTACCAGCCCGACTGCTTCACGCTCAGCGGGCAACTCGCGCGCGGCCAGCGCTGCAAAGACGCGGCCCAGTTCGAATAAGCAAACGTTTCGATTCCCATAATTGATGTTGTGCTGCACCGACTTCAACAATCCGGGCAAAAGCGTCTGGCGCATTTGCGAGGCTTCCTCAATGATCGGATTCGTCAGCACGACCGCAGTTTCTCCATCGGCGCGGAGCGCAGGCAAAACCTCGAATGCGTCAGTGCGCTCGATGAAGCTGAAACCGATTGCTTCGTCATATCCGCGCGCCGCGAGCGACCGGCGGAACGCCCGTTTTCGCGTCTCGGTTGAATGATATTCACCGGCACTGCTCGCCGCCGGCAGCGCAGTTTGAATCTGATCGTAGCCAACGTGCCGCGCGACCTCTTCTACCAGGTCCTCTTCGATCGCCACGTCGTGCCGCCATGAGGGGACCCTGAATCTCAATGCCTCGCCATCTTCCGCTTTCAATTCGAACCCGAGCGCAGTCAAGATGCGCAGCATCTCTTCGCTTTCGACTTTCAGACTCGTGATAGCCTCGACACGAGGCGGACGCAGAGTTACATCCCGGGCCGGTAGCGGCTGTGGATAAACGTCGAAGGCATCTTCAGTCGGAACGCCGCCAGCGAGTTCGCACATAAGCGCGATGCAACGCTGCTGGGCGCGAATGACGCCTTCCGGATCAATGCCGCGTTCGAAGCGATGTGAAGCTTCGGTGTTCAAGCCGAGGAACTTAGCAGTACGCCGCACCGACGACGGGTGGAAGTATGCGCTCTCAATCAGGATGTCAGTCGTTGCGTTGGAGATCTCCGAATCTTCGCCACCCATTACGCCGGCGACTGCCACCGCTCGCTTGGCATCGGCAATCACCAGCGTCTGCTCGTCGAGCTTTCGATCCACACCATCCAGGGTCTTGATCGTTTCCCCCCGGCGCGCGCGTCGGACCACGATTCTTTTCTCGTCCAGTTTAGCGAGATCGAACGCGTGCAGCGGCTGGCCCAACTCGTTTAGCACGTAGTTAGTAACGTCGGCGACGTTGTTGATCGGCCGCTGGCCAATCGCTTCCAGTTTCCTCCTCAACCATTCCGGCGACGGCGCAATCTTCGCTCCGCGCACGACGCGCGCAGCATAACGCGGACACAAATAAGGGTCATCGATTGTGACCGAGGTGAACTCGCGCGTCTTCCCGTTCGCATTTTGGACTTTGGACTCTGGACTCTGGACTTTGGTCTTCTCTATGACCGCGAGTTCCCGCGCGATGCCGACGTGCGACAGACAGTCGCCGCGATTCGAAGGCACTTCAACATCCAGCACAAAATCATCGCCGCGCTGTTCGACCGCGTCGATGGCCAGACCGACGTTTGTCAGCCGCTCCCGAGTTTCGTCAGGTGACAGCTTCGTGCCGGTCAAATCGCGCAGCCAGTTGTATGAAACAAACATGTCAGTCGTCAGTGGTCAGTGGTCAGTTGCAAAAAAGAACAAGTGACTACTGACTACGGGCAATTACCGAAACTGCTCCAAGAATCTCACATCGTTCTCGAACAGGAGCCGAATATCATCAAGTTGATAAATACGTGCACAGGTCCGATCGATGCCCAGGCCAAAAGCAAAGCCAGTGAACTCAGACGTGTCGACATTCGCCCCGCGGAGGACATTCGGATGGACCATCCCCGAGCCCCCGAGCTCGATCCAGCCTGACCATTTGCAAATGCGACAGCCATCACCTGCACAGTTGAAGCAGCTGTAGTCAACCTCCGCGCTCGGCTCAGTGAACGGAAAGTAAGAAGGCCGGAAGCGCGTTCTGGTCTCTGGTCCAAACAATCGATGCACAAACTCGGCCAGCGTGCCTTTTAAATGGGCCATCGTGATGCCGCGATCAACGCAAAGCCCTTCGACCTGATAGAACATTGGATTGTGTGTCGGGTCGGGCGTGTCGCGACGGAAAACGCGCCCAGGCGCAATCATGCGGACCGGCGCGCCACGACGCTGCATCGCATGAATCTGCACGGTCGAAGTCTGCGAGCGCAGTGCAAATCCTTCGGTCGTATAGAACGTGTCCTGGGGGTCGCGGGCAGGATGACCTTCGGGGATGTTAAGCGCATCGAAGTTGTAGAAATCCGTCTCAATTTCGCGATCGTCTTCCACCGCGTATCCGAGAGAAACGAAAATGTCCTCGATGCGCTGCCGCATCAGCGTAATCGGATGCAAATGGCCCTGGCGTGGCCGGCGACCGGGAATCGTCACGTCGATGGTTTCGCGTTGGATACGCGTCTTCTCAATTATTTCTTTTAGTTGGGATTCTGCGCTGGCAATAGACTCTGTAATAGCCACTTCAGTTCGCTGCACGAGCTGACCGAATGCAGCCCGTTCTTCTGCCGGCACCCGCCCAATGAGCTTCTTTGAAGCGGCAATCGCACTTTTCTTTCCGAGATGGCGTGTTCGGAGCTCTTTCAACGCCGACAATCCGTTCTCGGCGCCATCCACCGCTATCACGAACGCAAGATTATCGAATCGCCTGAACTCATCGTCGAACGCTGCCTGAGCTGACTCGACTTGCTGCGTTGGATCTTTTTCTTCGGCCACGATGTTTAGGGTGATCACGACGTGTCCGTGGAGCGGACACTTTAAAATAGCCCCGCACTTCAGTGCTGGGGCACCAAGCCATTTAATTATTCAAAAGCCCGCGAAGCGGGCGACAGACGCTGCAACGAAGCGAAGTTCTGCCGTCCGCTTCGCGGGCGTAAGATCAACTGCACAACTAACCCCAGCCATAAATGGCTGGGATATTTTCAACGCAGAGCCGACTCAATTATCAAAATGGAACCGATGATCCCAGCGCTGAAGCGTTGGGCTACTATTAATCGCCGGCTGCGCGACTTTCAAAAAGCCTTCCACTCTCGCCGGAGTTCGCTCATTTTTTCCGCACTGCCACCCATTTACCGGAACCCTGGCCGTTGTAGTCGTAATCGCCGGACAACTTGCCTTCAATCATTGTTGCAACGAGCGCCACATTACCATCGAGCATGACTGAGAATTTTCCGTCTTTCCAACTTCCGGAAACGATGTTCGCGTGCCCGAGCTGGGAATCGCTCGAACCAGTGACTTTGTCACCATCAAGTTTCAACGACAGCGTGAAGGGAATTGGCTGACCTTGTGCGTCAGCCACGGCATCCCACTCGCCAGAAATGTCGTCCTTCGCGTCCGGATCGAATTTCTTTAGTTCGACGGTGCCTTTTTGCGCGCCGCGAATCCAATCACCGACAAGCACGTCGGCCTTGCGCTCGAGTGTCAAGGATGCGCTGTCGCTGAACTTGAGAACCAACTTGCCGCCCGCGATTTCGCCGGACACGATCTGGTAGTCGTTGTTCGCTGAGACGGCGTGTCCTGAAACTTTCCCGCCGGCGTTCTTAATCTCCAGCGTGACCTCGGCCTCACCCGAGGCCATCTTCGCCGTGCCTTTGTAATTCCCGACGAATTGATCCAGCGTCGGTTGTTGTGGTTGCGCAGCGGCGGACGACGCAATCATCAGCACCAAGGCAATTGCGAGCAAACTGATCCGGGGCAACGTCATGGTAACTTTCCTTTCGTTTACGCCGCGGCGCGCGCCTGCGGTTTATTATCCAACGCGGTTTTTGCCTGCGCCGCCAGCGCGGCAAACGCTTCCGGCTGTTTGGCTGCAAAATCAGCGAGCACCTTGCGATCGAGCTCAATGCCCGCCAGCTTCAACCCATGCATGAACTGCGAGTAATTCAGACCATTCAAACGCGCGGCGGCGCCGATGCGCACGATCCACAGCGAGCGAAAATCACGTTTCTTCAGTTTGCGTCCGGTATAGGCGAAGTTCAGGCCGCGTTCCACCGATTCTTTGGCCGATCGATACAATTTTGATTTCGTCCCGCGATAACCCTTCGCGAGTTTTAAAATCTTTTTGCGCGATTGCAAGCGCTTATTTCCACGTTTTGCTCTTGGCATTACCTACCTCCAAAAATTGAACTCATTGACTCATCGGTTCATTGAATCAATGAAAAATGATCTAACGATTCAATCCCGTCCATACGGCAACATTCGTTCGACACGCTTCTGATCACCCTCAGAAACCAACGCGTCGATATCCAACAGGCGCTTACGCTTGTTAGTTTTCTTTGTCAGAATGTGACGCGCATGCGAGTGCCCACGCTTGATCTTGCCTGAGGCCGTCAACCGAAAGCGCTTCGCCGCGCCCTTGTGTGTTTTTAGTTTTGGCATAAATCTCCTGGTAAATCTTCAATCATGAATGGTCAATAGAACCTGTTATTGAGCTGGCGGATTCTGGTTGTGGCCGTCGCCGGTCTGCGTCGTGCCACCGGCAGCCGGCTGACCGCCGCCCGTCTCCGGCCTCCTGCCGGCGGCGCCCGGCCTGCTTTCTGGCTTCTTGTGCCGCTTCGGCGCAAAGATCGTAAACATCTGGTTCCCTTCCATGCGCGGCCGCATCTCGACATCGCCAACGTCGATCAAATCCTTTTCCAATTGCTCGAGAATACGGGCGCCCAGTTCGCGGTGCGTCATCTCGCGTCCGCGGAACCAAATAGTCGCCTTGACCTTGTCGCCTTCTTCCAGCCACTCGCGCGCGTGCTTCATGCGATAGCTGTAGTCATGCACGTCTGTGCCCGGGCGAAACTTCACCTCTTTGACAGTGACGACGACTTGTTTCTTCTTCGCCTCGTTTGCTTTCTTCTTCGCTTCGTATTGAAACTTGCCGAAGTCGATGATTTTGCAAACGGGCGGTTCGGCGTTCGGCGAAACTTCGACCAAATCCAAGCCACGATTGCGCGCCTCGCGAATCGCGTCGCGCGTGTCCATGACGCCAAATTGTTCGCCTTCGTCAGTGATCACGCGTACCTGCGGTACGCGAATCCGTTCGTTAATCCGAGTGACCGGCCCACGGCGGAAGTCCGGGCGTCCGCGGCCTCGAAACCCTGTAGCTATGTGTGCACCTCCTGCGAATTAGTCCAAAGTCTCAAGTCCAAAGTCCAAAGTTACGACCTTGGACATTGGACGTTGGACAGCGGACTCAGTCATTTGTAAGCGCTCGCGTCTTCACCAGACGCGTCGCCATCTCTGTGAAATCATCCAGCGACATCGCGCCGATATCGCCTCTGGTTCGTTCGCGCACCGCGACTTTGCCTGCTTCCATTTCACGATCGCCGAGCACGAGCATAAAAGGAATCTTCTGTATTTGCGCATCGCGAATCTTCGCACCAATCTTGTCGCTGCGCACGTTCACGTCAACCCGCAAACCTGCCTTGCGCAATTCCGCCGCAATCTTCCCGGCGTATTCGTTGATGCGATCCGTGATCGGCAGGACGGCGACTTGCACCGGCGCCAGCCACATCGGAAATGCACCTGCGTAGTGCTCGATGAGTACACCGAAGAACCGTTCGATCGATCCAAACAGCGCCCGATGCACCATCACTGGCCGATGCGGCTTGTTGTCTTCGCCGATGTATTCCAGTTGGAACCGCTCAGGCAGATTGAAGTCTCGCTGCACCGTTCCCAATTGCCATAGACGGCCGATCGCGTCTTCGATTTTGAAATCGATCTTCGGCCCATAGAACGCGGCTTCACCTTCAATGCGTTCGTACTCAATACCGCGCGCCTCGAGTCCTGCCGCCATTTCTGCTTCGGCTTTTTGCCAGTCTTCTTCAGACCCAAGATAAAGCTTGCTCGTGTCGCTTCCCTTCACCGAGAGCTCAAACTTGATCTTGTCGAAACCAAACGTCTTCAGCACTTCATAAGCAAAATCGACGCAGTCAAAGATTTCCTGCTGCACCTGCTCAGGGGTGCAGAACAAGTGTGCGTCATCGACCGTAAACCCGCGCACGCGCATCAAGCCGTGCAACGTTCCTGACAGTTCGGCGCGATAGACCGTGCCCATCTCGCCGTAGCGTTGTGGCAGATCACGGTACGATCGCTGCTGCGACTTATAGATGCCGATGTGCATCGGACAATTCATCGGCTTCAGGCGAAACTCAGTCTCTTCGAGTTTCGTCGGCGCGAACATTGAATCGCCATAGTTCTCTTCGTGGCCGCTGATTTTCCAAAGGTCACGTTTGGCGATGTGCGGCGTGTAAACGATGCTGTAATTGCGCCGCACGAGTTCCTCGCGCAGATAGTCTTCCATCTGCTGGCGAATGATGCCGCCCTTCGGATGCCACAGCACCAGTCCCTGGCCGTAGTCCTCCTGAATCGAAAACAGATCGAGTTCGCGTCCGAGTTTGCGATGATCGCGCTTCTCGGCTTCCTCACGTTGTTTGATCCACGCGTCTAATTCTTCCTGGGTGAAATACGCCGTGCCGTAGATGCGTTGCATCTGCGGTCGCTCGGCATCACCTTTCCAATACGCACCGGCGAGTGACAGAAGTTTGAAAGCTTTCAACCGATTCGTGTTCGGCACATGCGGGCCGAGACAGAAATCGATGAACGGCGACCCGTCGATGTAATAGACGCTCACCGTCTCGCCGGCTTTTTCATCGATCAGTTCGCACTTCAGTGGTTCATCGCGTTCTTTGAACACGCGCAGCGCTTCTGCTTTCGGAATTTCATCGCGCCGGTACGGCATGTTGCGCTTCGCGATGTCGCGCATCTTCTTCTCGATTATCGGTAAATCAGCTTCGGTCAAGGCCCGCGGCGCAATCACATCGTAGAAAAATCCGTAACGAGGATCGTCAAGCAGCGCCGGGCCGATTCCCAGCTTCGTTCCCGGGAACAAATCAAGCACCGCCGCTGCCAGCAAATGCGCGGTCGAATGACGCAACACATCCAGTCCTTCAAGCGTCGACGGCAGCACGGGCTCAATCTTCACCGCGTCGCCTTTCGCTTGCTCGTCGATCGTGTGAGCGAGATCGACTTCCCGGCCGTTAACGCGCGCAGCTAACGCCTGCTTCGCCAAATCGCGGTCGAGCTTCTTCAAAGCTTCAGCGACCGTGACGGGCGCAGGTATCTGGGCTGAAGGCCCGTTGTTAAGTTGGACGTTAATGTCACTCATCGACTCTGCGTCGCTCTGTCAGGAGACGCTCCGTTAGGAGCGAAATATTTATAGAACGGTCAATATTAAGTGGTTCCTAAGCTCCTTTAGGAGCGCAATAAACTGGTTTCATTTCGCTCCTAAAGGGGCTTCAATGAAAATCCCTGGGCGATACCATAAATATTTCGCGCCTCCGGCGCTCTCAATCATGCACCGGCTGACGAGCACGGAACACCGAGATTCTCAGCGCTCCCATCTATTCACGATTTACGATTCACTATTTACTAACTGCAAATGATCGGTTTCGATAGGAGCGCCCTCGTCGCCAATCCCACGTGCGGGACTGGCAATCAAAATGTGAATCGCGTAGTTGTTGTACGCTTCATGACGAAGGTCTTCCGGAGCACCTATCAAAAGTTCGAACCAGACAAGCATTGGCCCGTCCGTCGTAATAATTACGAATCTGGATAATAACAAAGCCTTTTGTAGCCGTGCAAGCGGGTCAGAAGTCCAAAGGTCAGGCGGGGCGCTTTCGCGGCAAAGACTAGCCGCGGATGGACGCGGATTTACGCACACGAATCGAAAGACAATGCTCAAGGTGTTTGATCCGGCAGTCGTCCGCGGGAATCCGCGGCTAGTTCTTTCTCACAGTTGCCCTGCGTGACGGTCGGGCTTCTGACACATTCTGCGTTAGTATATGCGCCCGTTAGTCCAGCACATCGTAAAGGGAGCGCCCGATGTCTTCATTCCGCCGCTCGTTAATCGTCGCTGTCGCGATCGCATTCCTAATCCCAACCACATTTAATTTCCGCACTTCAGCCCAACGGCAAAAGCCCGCCGCTGACATTGCCGCTGACAACGGGAACAGCGAGATGCGGCCGATCATCGAGTACTACATTGCTGACCGCGGCAGCTTGCAGCGCTCGTTCTTCGTCAATAACTCACCGGCGCGGCGCGAACGATTTCGCAAGTTTTTTCAAGACGCGCTCGAACGGATTCAGAAATTGAACTTTGACGCGATGAGCGAGGCCGGCAAAGTCGACTATATCCTGTTTCGCAACCATCTCGAACACGAGCTGCGGCAGTTGGATATCGAAGAGAAACAGCAAGCCGAAATCGCACCACTTATCCCGTTCGGCAAAACCATTGTCGATATGGAAGAGGCCCGGCGACGAATGGACCCGATTGATTCGGCAAAAACCGCGGCGACGTTGAACGCGTTGAAGAAGCAGGTCGAAGACACGCGGCGGCAACTCGAAGCGGGTTTGCGCGGCGGCGACAATCCCGATGCGATCAAACCAAAGAAGACCGTCGCCTTTCGCGCAGTCAACGCGATCAATTCGCTGCGTGGCAATCTGCGCAACTGGTACACCTTTTATAACGGCTACGATCCGGTCTTTACGTGGTGGGTCGAACAGCCTGAGAAGGAACTCGACGACGCGATGGCGGCCTACGCCATCCTTCTGAATGAACGTTTCGTCGGTGTGCGCTCGTCCTCATCATCCGGCCAGCCAGGCCAACAAGGTGGTGGTCCGCGAGCGGGCGCCGGTCCTGTCGGCGCCGGACAGGGCCAGGGAGGTAGTGGCGGTCAGCAACCCGGCGCTGTACAGGCGCGGCCCGGGGACAACAGCGACATCATCGGCGATCCCATCGGTCGCGATGCGCTCATCAGCGAACTTCAGTACGAGATGATTCCTTACACGCCCGAAGAGTTGATCGCCTTCGCCGAAAAAGAACTCGCCTGGTGCGAGAATGAGATGAAGAAGGCTTCGCGCGAACTTGGCTATGGCGATGACTGGAAGAAAGCGCTCGAGCACACTAAGAACACTTATGTAGAGCCGGGCAAGCAGCCGGAGATGATTCGCGACCTCGCGCTTGAAGCGATCAAGTACGTCGATGATCACGATTTGATTACCGTGCCGCAGCTCGCGCGCGACACGTGGCGCATGGAAATGATGACGCCTGAACGCCAACTTGTCAGCCCATTCTTTCTGGGTGGCGAAACGATTCTCGTATCGTATCCGACAAACACGATGTCACATGAGCAAAAGATGATGTCGATGCGGGGCAACAACCCGAACTTCTCGCGCGCAACTGTCTTTCACGAGCTGATTCCCGGACATCACCTGCAGGGCTTCATGAACACCCGCTACAAACCCTATCGCGGATTGTTCGGGACACCGTTTTGGACGGAGGGTGGGGCGCTTTACTGGGAACTCTTGTTTTGGGACATGGGATTTCCAAAGACACCGGAAAACAAGATCGGCATGCTCTTCTGGCACATGCACCGCTGCGCGCGCATCATCTTCTCGCTCAGCTTCCATCTGGAAAAGATGACGCCACAGCAGTGCATTGACTTCCTCGTTGATCGTGTTGGCCATGAACGCGACAACGCAACTGCGGAAGTCCGCCGATCGTTCGACGGCAGCTACGGACCGCTCTACCAGATTGCTTATCTGATTGGCGCGAAGCAGTTCTACGCCCTGCATCACGAACTGGTCGATTCCGGCAAGATGAAGAACCGCGAGTACCACGACTGGATTTACAAAGAGAACCGCATCCCGGTTGAAATGGTGCGCGCGATTCTGACAAATCAGAAACTAACCAGGGATTTCAAGACCAGTTGGCGGTTTTTGCCGGAGTGAGTTTCAGAAGCCCGACCGTGAGGGAGGGCAACGTGCGAAACAGTTCAAGGTTGGCCACCAGCCGACGTGGCCCTTGCTTACGCGCGGGCTTCTGACACGTTCGCCCGCTCGCGGTTCTGTATTTGTGACCACGATCACAAAACTCATCATTTTCCTTCAGCAAATGACAAAACTATGACAATCGATTTTTGTCGCTGCCTAAAATTGCGGCGTGCTGGAAAATCTCATAGTTCTCCACCACCCGAAAAAGTCAGGCGAGACTTCGGTCGCCGCTATTAACGGTCTGGAATGGCAGACCTGCCTGCGACGAATCGTGCTCCTGCACAAATCCGCAAGTCACACACTCATTTCAACTCTGCCGGAAAGCGCCGAAATTTACGAAGGGCAAGCTGCCTACAACTTTTTGCTTGAAGTGATTTGCGGATTGCGCTCGCCACTCGTCGCGGAAACAGCGGTGATGGGCCAGTTCAAAGAGTTTTGCGCGACTGCGCGATTTCCGATGAACGAATGGGGCGCGTTCCTGCGGCGACTCACTTCGGACCTGCTCGTCGATGCAAAACGCGTGCGAGCCCGGCACCTTGAAGGCCTCGGCAGCCAATCGTACGGCGGCATGGTGCGTCAGCATTTAAAAGGCGTGCCATCGGTAATTGTATTCGGTGCAGGACAACTCGCCGAAGAAATCCTGCCATGGATTGTCGGCAAGAACGACGCCACCGTTTGCGCGCGGAATCTCGAACACGCGAAAGTGCTGGCCGACCAATTTGAAGGACTTCATCTTCAACAATTCACGATGAGCGCAGCGATCGAAGAAATGCGCGAGACCGCCGTCGTGATTGCCGCTCCCATCAAAGCCGTAGATGTGGAAACCTGGATGAAAGCGCAAGCAACTCCGTTCGTAAAGGTGATCGACCTGCGCGGGGAAGCCGAATCCGATCCTGTTCGCAGTTCCCTCCCGGTTGTCCGGCTCTCGGAGATGTTTGCTGCGCTCCGTAACGAACGACCAAAACTTATCGCGCGTGTCGCAGCTGCCCGCGCCGAGATCACCAGCGCAGCGCAGAGGCTGATCGAACAGGCGCAGTTTCGGCCGTTCGGTTGGGAAGACTTATGCGCCTAGTTCTCGCTGCGCGTCGCAGCGACTTGGCGCGCATCCAGGCATTTCAGGTCGGACGCGCTCTCGAAAACCTCAACCCAAAAATCACAATCGAATATTCGTTTCACGAATCGCTTGGCGACAAAAACCAAACCGATCCGCTGTGGCAAATGCCTGAGAAAGGTGTCTTCACTCAGGATCTACGCGAAGGTTTGCTGGCCGGCCGCTACGACTTAGCGGTGCACTCCTGGAAAGATCTGGCAATCGAAAACGATGGCGAAACAGAAATAGTCGCGACGCTTCCGCGCGCGGACATGCGTGACTTGCTGCTGGTACGATCGGATCGTTGGCACGAAGTGCAACGAAGCGGCCGCATGACTATGCTGACCTCGTCGCCGCGTCGCAGTTACAACCTGCAATCATTCCTGCCCACAGCGCTGCCGGCGCAAATTAATACGTTGACGTTTGAAACAGTGCGAGGAAACGTGCCGACACGAGTACGGAAGATGTGGGATCCCGGCGCCGACGGTTTGATTGTGGCCAAGGCCGCACTCGATCGTCTGCTCGAAGCGCCGGACGAAGACTTCGCCGCCATTAAAGCTGAACTTCGGCGTTTATTATCACAATGCCGCTGGACGGTCTTGCCACTCGCCGCAAATCCGACGGCCGCGGCGCAAGGCGCTCTTGCGGTTGAAATCAAAACCGGCCGTCCGCAGTTGCGCGACTTGTTGGCGCCCATCAATTCGCCGGACGCCTTTGAAACAGCAATCAGCGAGCGTGAGATTTTGCGTAATTATGGTGGCGGCTGTCATCAAAAGATCGGCACCAGCGTTCTTCGAAGACCCTTTGGCGAGATCACTTTTTTGCGTGGTCTAACCGATGAGGGGGTTGTGCTCAAGGAAGTTCGGCTGCGCGCGAATCGCCAGCGACCGCCGAAGGTTGTGAAAGACTCGATGTGGCCGCTTACTCCAGCGGACGCTGAGTGGTTCAAGCGCGAGCCAGTTCCTGCGGCAATACCGAATTCAGCGCTGTGGGTTGCCAAGGCTGACGCGGCGCCTGAGGCCACAGCAGTGTCAGACTCGCAAATCGTATGGACGGCCGGTTTGAAAACCTGGCTGAAACTGGCCAGCCGCGGTGTCTGGGTCAATGGCTCGGCGGATGGACTGGGCGAACAGGAAGACCCGCGAATTGAAACGCTGTCAGGCGGCACCGTGAATTGGACGAAGCTCACGCACGCAGACGCGCCGGGTGAAAATGGGATGCGAACAGTAGCGACATACCGGCTTGTTCCGAAAGCAGAGACACCGGATCTGAAGCACAAACAATACTTTTTCTGGAGCAGTGGGTCTGCATTCGAACGAGCATTGTCCGTCAACCCGTGGCTGAAATCGATGACGCATTTCTGCGGACCGGGTAACACGCAGAAGGCGTTGGAACGAAACGGTGTCGAGGCGCACATATTCTTGAGTCACGAGCAATGGGTGCGCGAGATGGCAGTGTCTTGAGTAAGATCGTCTCTGTCTCAGTGAGTTCACTGTGCCTCCGTAGTGAATTTTCTCGCGAGAAATTCCACTACAGAGACACAGAGAACCGACTGAGACCGACAGAATTGACTGCTTACGGAGATGAGTCTATGAAACGCTTGATGCGCATGCGGGCGACGCAACATCTGCGCGACCTTTGCGCAGAGACCGAATTCAATCGCGCGCAACTAATTCAGCCGTTCTTTGTGGTTGAAGGCTTGAACGACGATGAGCCAATCGCCGGCTTGCGCGGCAACGCGCGGCTGAGTGTCTCGTCTGCGTTAAGACAAATCGAAAACGATTTGAAGGACGGGGTGACGCACTTTCTTCTTTTCCCGGTTCCCGGTCAGAAGCGGGAAAGCAAGTTCGATCACGCTTTCGAACGTGACGTTATCTCGCAAATCAAAACGAAGTTTGGCACCGATCTGTGTCTTTGGGTCGATACATGCCTATGTGCCTACACGACGCATGGACATTGCGCAGTTCTGGATCAGAAAGGAATCAACCTTCCGACAACTCTCGATGAATTGGCGAATTCGGCGCTGGCGTTTGCCGAAGCCGGTGCTGATGGAATCAGTCCGAGCGATATGATGGACGGACGCGTGGGTCGCATTCGCGAAAAGCTTGATGCCACCGGTTTCGATATCGTGCCGGTGATGAGCTACAGCACAAAGTTCGCCAGCAACTTCTACGGTCCCTTTCGCAATGCGGCCGATTCGGCACCGCAATTCGGCGATCGCAAAGGTTATCAACTCGATGTGAGGAACCGTTCGGACGCGGTCGCCTGCAGTCTCAGATGCGCCGAAGAAGGCGCCGACATTTTGATGGTCAAGCCGGGATTGACGTCTCTCGACTTGATTCAGCCGATAAAAGACGCTACGTCGCTTCAAGTTGGGGCATATCAGGTCAGTGGCGAGTACGCGGGTTTATCTCTTCTGGCGGATAATGAACTTATCGATTTCGAACGAGGCTTGATGGAAACGTGGCATGTCTTCAAACGCGCGGGCGCGCAGTTTATCATCACGTACGGAGCGCGTTACGCGAAGGAGTTGGGGATTTGAAATAACTCCGTATCTCTGTGGGTCTTGGTGTCTCTGTGTTGAACTCCTTTAGGAAGAATATCCATCACAGAGACACTGAGATCCACCGAGGCACAGAGGCTTGAGTGACATGACTTCTCAAAAAACAGATCCAGCACGTCACGACGGCTCGCGCGAACTGTTTGAACGTTCCCTTCGCCTCTCTCCCGGCGGCGTCCACAGTCCTGTCCGCGCATTCAAGGGTGTCGGTGGCAACCCGGTTTTCTTTCGCAGCGCGAGAGGCGCGATCCTGACATCGGTCGAAGGTCGCGATTACATCGACTTCTGTCAGAGCTTTGGTCCGTTAATGCTGGGTCATCGAGATCCTGACGTGAGCGAAGTCGTGCGCGAGGCAATTGATACCGCGTGGAGCTTTGGCGCTTGCGAACCCTATTCGCTGGAACTCGCTGAATGGATCAGTTCGCGGGTTCCTTGGGTTGAGATGCTGCGCTTCGTTTCTTCCGGGACTGAAGCGGTCATGAGCGCCTTACGCGTCGCCCGGGCCGCAACCGGACGTTCACGGATCTTGAAATTCGAAGGCTGTTACCACGGCCATGCTGATTCCCTTTTAGTGAAGGCCGGGAGTGGTCTCGCCGGCGAATCGGCCAGCTCGAGTGCCGGCGTCTCAGAGAATGTTGCCGGCGAGACTTTGGTAGCGTCGCTGGATAATGAGGAGAGCGTTCGTGTAGTTTTCGCTGAGCACGGTTCGGAAATTGCCGCGGTAATTCTTGAACCTCAGCCGGCAAATTACGGTCTGCTGCTTCAACGCCGCGAGTTTATCGAAGACACAGTCAATCTCGCGCACAAGCACGGCGCGCTCGTTATTTTCGACGAGGTCATTTCCGGATTTCGTGTGGCGATGGGGGGAATGGCTGAAGTCCTCAACCTGCGTCCGGACCTCGTAACCTACGGCAAAGTGATCGGCGGCGGATTCCCGGTGGGCGCCTACGGTGGCCGTCGCGAGCTGATGGCAATGGTCGCGCCCTCGGGCCCCGTTTACCAGGCCGGGACGCTAAGTGCAAACCCTGTGGGCATGCGCGCGGGATTGGCAACGTTGCAAAAGATTGAGCGCGTCAATGCTTTTGAGGTGCTCGATAAACGTACCGCCCAATTCTGCGATGAACTCAACGGCGCATTCGAGCAGCGCGGTCTGCCACTTCAACTCACGCGCATAGCTTCACTTTTTTGGCTGCACGCGAAAACCGACAGAGTCATTCGGCGACTCGAAGATATTCCTGCCGGCCATGCTGAACAGTTTGCGAAGATTTTCCATGAGGCACTTCAACGTGGGGTTTATTTTGCGCCGAGCGGTTACGAAGTCAGTTTCCTGTCACTGGCGCACAGCGAAGGCTTGCTGGATAAAGCAACGGCAATGATTATTGAAGCTGTCGAGGAAGCGACCAGAGTTCGATCTGTTTAGAGGCTAGCCCGCCATATGCATGATTTTGCGAAGCGGCGAGCCCCTCGCGAAAAGAGTAGACCTTTTTAGATGAAGCAAGATCGTGACCGAATCAAAATTCTCCTGGTGGCTCTCTGGGTCACATTTACCGTGACGCTAGCGGTGTGGTGGTTGATCTTCGGTTTGCGGCAGCTCGATCTTCTCAGTCAATTTCATGTCGAGCAATCAGACCAGCTTCAGCGTCATTATCAGATGCTGCTTTGGGAGGGCGGCATTTTGATCGCATCTCTTCTCGGTGGTGGTCTCGCCTTGTTTTACTACACGCGGCGTGAGCAAAAGCGTCACCGCCAAGTTGAGGAATTTTTTGCTGCGTTCACGCATGACGCAAAAACCGCGCTGGCGAGTTTGCGTTTGCAAGCAGAAAGCCTGAAAGAGGATCTGGGCGCAAATCCTAATCCGCTACTCGACCGCCTTCTTCAGGACAGTCTCCGTTTGCAGCTCCAGCTGGAGAATTCGTTGCTGCTGGTCAACTTGCCTACTGGCCGATTGCTAAACGAGCCGGTGCGCATCGGACATCTCATCGACGCTCTCCGTTACCACTGGCCCGACCTCACCATTATTGAACGCGGTGACGGCACGGTCCGAGGCGATAGCCGGGCGCTCGAAAGCATCATGATGAATCTGATTCACAATGCGGTGAAGCATGGCGATGCGACTGAAATCCGCATCACCGCAGAACCGCGCGGTTCCGGACGGATCATCTTGAGCGTAGCCGACAACGGCAGGGGATTCACGGGAGATTTCAAACAGTTGGGGCAGCTCTTCGTCCGCCATGCACGCGGTAGTGGCAGCGGCGTTGGTCTCTATATCTCGAACCAGCTGGCCAAGCGTATGAATGCGACTTTGCGTTTCGCCCCGGGCGCAGGTGCTGGATTCGTCGCGGAACTCGATCTGTCCGCTATTTTCGAGGCAGTAACCGTCGAACAGCATTCGCATAAGCTGGCATGAAATCGATTCTGCTCGTTGAAGATGATCGTTCGCTCGGTGCTACCCTGCGCGAGCGGCTCGCGCGCGAGGGTTACGATGTTTCCTGGGTAGAGACACAGCAGCGTGCGCTCGCAAGATTCGACGACCGGCTCTGGGACTTAATCATTCTGGATGTAAGTTTGCCTGACGGTTCCGGCTTTGAAATCGCGCGGGCCATAAAGACCAAATCACCGGTTCCAATCATGTTTATGACTGCGCTTGGCACTGCGGAAAACAGGCTGGAAGGTTTTGAAATTGGCGCGGAAGAATTTATTCCAAAGCCTTTTCACCTGCGCGAGTTGCTCCTGCGTGTGCGGCACGTTTTTGAAAGACACCCCGTGCGCCATCAAATCGTCTGTAATGGCCGCACGGTCGAACTCGACAGCCGCACAATCGTGCAACCAGATGGCCAGCGTGAGCATTTGCCGGCACGTGATTTCGAGTTGCTTGAATTGCTGATCACGAGCGCGCCACGTGCGGTCAGCCGCAATGAAATCATCGACAAGCTTTGGGGGGAAGACAAACTAGGCAACCAGCGGACCGTCGACAATATGATCGTCCACCTGCGGCAATCCATCGGCGACGCGAACAGTGAAGTCATTCGCTCTGTACGAGGTGTCGGGTATCAATGGAACGTTGGGACATGAAAGCGCCTCTCATTCATCCCTCGCTTCAGCGAGGTGAAATTGAAACTAATGACGCGGGAAAACCGTTTCCACGGTCTTCCCAAAAGACCTTGAAACGGCTTGATGAATCAGATTCAAATCAAGCCGCTCCGCTCGCGCGAAGTACTAACGAGATCGTTCCTGAGAAACCCCACGCACTCCAAATAGGTAATCCACGTTTCCAAAATGCGCTGGCGCGCGTGCCACAGGCGACGCCGCCAATTTGGTTGATGCGACAGGCGGGCCGGTATCACCGCCATTATCAGAACCTGCGCCGGCAGTTCTCTTTCATGGATTTGTGCAAACAACCGGAGTTGGCCGCGCAAGTTGCGCTCGGGCCGATCCTGGATTTCGATTTTGATGCCGCGATTCTTTTCAGCGATCTGCTTTTCCCGCTTGAGGCATTGGGCCTGGGACTGGAATACACTGAGGCCGGTCCTCAGCTTGCCTGGAAGCTGACGCGTGAGTCAGTCGCACGGTTGCACGACGTCGGCGAAGCGGCGGCCCAACTTCGATTTCAAGGCGATGCCGTGCGTGCGACTCGAGAGTTATTGCCGAAGGGTAAGAGTCTGATCGGATTTGTTGGCGGGCCGTGGACCCTGTTCGTGTACGCGATCGAAGGCACGCATAAGCACGTCGAGCACGCGGTAAAGGAATTGGTTCTCTTCGACCGGTTCTGCGAGACGATGGTGCCGCTCCTCCTTCGCAATATCGCGCATCAACTCGAAAATGGCGCCGAAGTGGTAATGGTCTTCGACACGGCTGCCGGCGAGCTCTCGCCTGAGGTGTTCAAGAGCCTGGTCGTGCCACAGGTGGAACGATTGACTCGCGCGTTTCCGAAACGTCTTGGTTACTACTCAAAGGGCACTTCGGTCACACACCTTAATCATCCAGTCTTCACCAGCGGAGGTTTCGCGGGAATCGGTGTCGACCACAACTGGCGGTTGGTTGACGCGGTGGCAATGTTTAAGTGCGGCTTTGTGCAGGGAAACTTCGATCAAAATGTGCTGCGTGACAGCCGGCCCGACGATTTGAAACGACATGTAGAACATTTTCTTGATCCCCTGTTGAAGCACGATCGCACCGGCTGGGTTTGCGGTCTCGGCCACGGCGTTCTGCCGCACACGCCTGAAGAAAATGTAAGCATATTTGTGAATACGGTGAGAGAGGTTTTGCAGTGAACGATCTTTTTGCCAAATACGACGTCCCGGCGCCGCGCTATACGAGTTATCCGACAGTTCCCTTCTGGAGCAACATGCCGACGACGGAAGAGTGGCTGACCGAGTTGGAGAAAGCCTTCGAGGACGATTCGGCGACCTGGTCACTCTATTTTCATCTGCCGTTTTGTGAATCGCTCTGCACCTTCTGTGCCTGTAACACCGTTATCACGCGTAACCACAATCGTGAAGAGGGCTACAAACATCTGCTGTTGAAAGAGTGGAGTTATTACCTCGATCGGATTCCGAAATTGCGTGAGCGGCGGTTATTAGGAGTGCACCTCGGTGGCGGCACGCCCACATTCTTCGCGCCGGAAAACCTCCGGCAGATGCTTCAGCCGATCCTGACTCAGGCGACGATCGACGGCGCCAAGTTTGAAGCCTCAGTCGAAGTCCATCCGGGCCACACGACCCGCGAACATCTGGTGACTTTGCGCGAACTTGGTTTCACCCGCATTTCAATCGGCGTTCAGGATTTCGATCCGGAAGTGCAGCGCATCGTGAACCGCAATCAGCCCTACGAGGTGACCAGGACGTGCACCGACACAGCGCGTGATCTCGGTTATACATCAGTCAATTACGATCTCATTTATGGGCTGCCGAAACAGACACTCGAGCATTTCGGCGAAAGCGTCGGTAAAGTTATTGAACTAAAACCCGATCGGATCGCGCTCTACAGCTTTGCGCTCGTGCCGTGGATCAAACCCGCGCAACGCAGCTATACCGATGAGGATATTCCGAAGGCCGGCCAAAAACGGGCGCTTTACGAAATGGCACGCGAAAAGTTGGAGCATGCAGGTTACGTGGAGATTGGGATGGATCATTTCGCGTTGCCACACGATGGCATGGCAAAGGCGCAGCGCGCCGGCAGCCTGCATCGGAACTTTCAGGGCTACACCGAAACTCGCACGAGCGTTTTGCTTGGGCTTGGCGTCAGCGCTATTTCGGAAACGCCTACCTGTTTTCACCAGAATGAAAAGGCGTTCCCAGTTTATGAACGCCGCGTCAGCCAGGGAGAGATTCCCACGTTTCGCGGACATCTGCTGTCAGAAGAAGATCGAGAGTTGCGCGAACAGATTCTAAAGTTCATGACGCAATTCGAAGTGCGCTTGGGTCAGAATCAGACAGACGACGCAAAGCGCTTCTTGTCTTCACTGATCGATGACGGGCTAGTGCGCGTAGAAGATCATAAATTGATGCTTACCGAGAGTGGTCGGCCGTTTCTTCGCAATGCCTGCATGTTTTTCGATTATCGTCTGCGAAGACAACAGCCACAGGCGAAAACATTTTCGCAGGCCCTGTAACCATTACAGCGTAGCTTTCTTTACCACGGCGGACACAGAGAAGAAATTCAGAATAGAAAGGCAAGCGCATGTCCGAGCGGACTAATCGTCCCGTTTGGCTTAATAGCGTTCTGCGTGGTCGATAGTTCCTTTCATTAGCTCAAGATGACACGCAACCCCATCACAGTCGTCGGGGCAGGATTCTCCGGACTCGTTACCGCTTACCTTCTGACTAAAACCGGCCGGCAGGTGCGGGTCGTGGAAAAACAACCGCGTCCCGGCGGACTGATCCAAACGATTCAGACTGAGCATGGGCTCATCGAAACTGCCGCGAATGGAATCCTGAATTCAGCGCGAGTCGAATCGCTGTTTAACGACATCGGCGTCCCCCTGTTGCATACCAAACGGGACGCTCGAAAGCGATTCATCTTCCGTGGCAAGCCACGACAACTGCCGCTCAAGCTATTCGAAGCTTTGCGAGTTGCAACCGGCGTAACAGCGAACGCCATGCGATTGCGCCCGCGACGGTTTGAGACGATTGCCCACTGGGGCAGACGCGTGGCCGGCCCGGGAGCGACCGATTATCTTTTGGTACCGGCGCTGGGCGGAATTTATGCTGGAGATCCAGAGCGACTGAGCGCAAGTCTGATCTTCGGTAGCGGTGACCTGCCTGCTGCTCACCTGCAAACGTATCGGCCAGCCAAGGCCAAGGTACGGGGAACGGTCGCACCGCCAAAGGGAATGCAGCAGTTGATTGACGGACTGCACAATTACCTGCGAACCAAAGGTGTGGAAGTTAGTCTCGAAACACAGAGCGCACCCAATGCCGCTGCACCGACGGTGGTCTGTTTGCCGGCCAGTGGCGCCGCCGGCTACCTAGCGGATCTGGCGCCGCAGGTTGCGGCCGCACTGCATCGTATCGAAATGCTCTCGCTTTTGACCGTGACGTGCTTCTTCGATTCAAGCTCTTCGAGGCTTGAGGGCTTCGGTTGTTTGTTTCCGCGCGACCAGGGTTTTCGTGCACGGGGTGTGCTCTTCAACAGTTCAATCTTCGAGGGACGCGGTCCCGCTCATGCGGAAACCTGGATATTCGGCGGCGCGCTCGATGGTGACATCGTCGAATTAACCGATGATAAGATTCGCGACGCGGTCCTGAACGATCGCGAGCGACTTTACCGCAAAGTCAACTCTCCTTTGGCGACTCACATAACGCGTTGGCCGAATGCATTGCCTCACTATTCGATAGAACTCGAGCGCACGCTCGCTTCACTGCCGCCGCCACCTGCAAATGTTGCTCTGGTAGGCAATTACCTCGGACGAATTGGGCTCGCAAAGATTCTCGAACGGGCCGCATTTGTTGTCGAAAACCTCACCCAGGGCTGGAGCTAGATTGTTAAATGTTGTGAAATCCCACGGGCTGCGTCATAAGTCTATTGACAGCACGGATCGTCGTAAATAAACTTGCCGGCAGTTCTGAGGGCTCACCATGACGCTGGTCAAACTCATCGTTATTACGGTTGTAATTATCCTCAGCATCCTGCTGTTCGGCCGCTTTCTGTTCTAGCGACCTCAGGATGATTCCGCGCAAACTGCTCTTGCAGAGATCTCGCGGCGACCCCGCAATTCTTTCACGATTTCGATATCTCGCGATCGTACTACTGTGCGCTGCTTTGACGCCCGCAGCTGCGCAAACAACGCAACCGCAAGACGATGACGAGGTCCTGCGGGTCAGCACGGATCTCATTGTGTTTCCCACCCGCATCCGCGATCGAAAGGACCAAAGACCAAACGGATTGACCGAAAGCGATCTGCGTCTACGCGATCCAGACCAAGCTACCAGGGGACTTTACCTCGCGGCCGGCGTCGATCGCGTCGCAATGGTTTTCGCGCTCGATGAATCCGGAAGTCTACGAGACATCATCAACGAACAGAGAGACGCGGCGCTGCAGCTTTACGGCCGTTTCGGCACCCGGTCGAGCATCGCCGTTCTACATTTTGCGGAGACTCCTCAAGTAGTTTCAGATTTTACGCGCGATTCAGATGCCGCCCGCACCGCGTTTGAAGTGTCGGTAAGATCAAATCAACACACGGCCATATTCGACGCCGCGGCCAAGGCGGTCGAAATGTTTTCTCAATTGCCCCGTGTCCGCAGCGAGCGGCGCATAGTCATTCTGATTAGCGACGGACTGGATAACCTGAGCAAGACAAAACCGGAACAGGTCTTCGCCGCCGCGCGCGAAAAAAGTGTCTCGTTTTATGTGATTCATCTGCCGCTTTTCGAGCCCCGGGACGGTCATTTGGCCGTACGTCCCCCGGCGCAAGGTTTTCGCGGATTGGCGGAAAAGACAGGTGGTAAATATTTTCTCGCGACCGACTCGCCACTAGGGCCACGAGGAAAAGTCGATCTCGCCCCGATCTTCCGGGCCATCGAAGACGACTTACGAAGTCAGTATTTAATCGGCTTCTATATCGCCGAGAAAGCTCATGACGGTAAATCCCATAAACTGTCTTTAAGTTTACCTGACGGCCTTCAATACGAAATCCCCGGGCACGGCTATGAGAATATTCACAAGTTTGTGGTGCACTAACACGAACTTGCACGCACTCAGGGATTCGGTGAAGATACTCGCTCGCGCTCACAAGACAACCACATGACTGAAAAAGATGCCGGACTGCGCAAAATTCGGCGCGCGCTCATCAGCGTTTCGGACAAGACAGGTATTGTTGATTTCGCGCAAGAGCTGAAGAGCTTCGGCGCTGAAATCATCAGTACGGGTGGCACGGCCAAGACGCTACGAGAAGCGGGTATCGACGTGATCGATGTTTCCGACATCACCGGCTTTCCGGAAATGATGGACGGGCGAGTGAAGACACTGCATCCCAAAATCCATGGGGCGCTCCTGGCGCTGCGCGGTAACTCCGAACACATCGCTGCCATGGAAAAGCACGGCATCAAGCCCATCGACATGGTCGTCATCAATCTCTACCCGTTCGAACAGACGGTAGCTCGCGAAGATATCGAGCTGGAAGACGCCATCGAGCAGATCGACATTGGCGGACCCTCGATGATTCGCTCCGCCGCGAAAAATTATCGCGATGTCGCAGTAGTGACGTCACCGGATCTCTATCGCCAAATCAGAACGGAAATGATTTTGGACGATGGCGCGCTCACGCTCGCGACGCGCGAACAACTGGCCCGACTTGCTTTCATGCGCACGGCGTTCTATGACTCCGCGATCTTTCCCTATTTGAGCGCGCAGCTTGAGGGCGCAAAAAACTCGAAGATGTTCCCGCCCGTCCCGGAAATCATTGAGCGGATGTCGACCTATATGAACTTGTTTTCGACGGCGATGAAATCTTTGCACGGCGACGAACTGGAGCAAGCGGCCGACGAGAAATTCCCCGAACGCCAGCAGTTTTCACTGAACAAGATTTCGGACCTCCGCTATGGCGAGAATCCGCACCAAGCCGCTGCGCTGTATGAAATTGCCGAAAGAGGCGGCCTGAATGTTGCGGCTGGTGTCGCCGCGGCTGAACAACTGGGCGGGAAAGAAATGTCCTTCAACAACTATGTTGATGCGGACGCCGCCTGGCAGCTTGTGTGCGACTTTGAAGACACGGCCTGCGGCATCATAAAGCACACGAATCCCGCGGGCGCGGCTATCGGGATGACCGCCGAGGAAGCCTACCGCCGCGCGTTCGCGTGCGATCCCACTTCAGCGTTTGGCGGAATCGTCGCATTCAATCGCAGTCTTGATGTCGCCGCCGCTCAAGCAGTCGTCGAAGTTTTTGTTGAGGTTGTGATCGCGCCCAATTTCGACGACGCCGCTCTTCAAGTGCTCACGGCGAAGAAAAACCTGCGCGTGCTGCGTGTAGTGGAAGCCGAAACCCCCGCGGGCTTTGAGTACCGACAAATCTCAGGCGGCATGCTGGTGCAGGAGAGCGATACTCACAAACTGACCCGCGACATGCTGAAATCTGTTACGACACGAAAGCCGTCCGAAAAGGAAATCAACGATTTGTTATTCGCATGGACGGTCTGCAAACACACGAAGTCGAATGCGATTGTTTACGCGCATGACCGGCAAACTGTCGGCGTGGGCGCTGGCCAAATGTCACGGGTCGATTCGGTGAAAATTGGCGCGGCCCGGGCGCAACTGCCGCTTGCAGGTTCCGTGCTGGCCTCAGACGCTTTTTTCCCTTTTCGTGACGGACTTGATGAAGCAGCAAACCATGGCATCACCGCGGTTATCCAACCCGGCGGTTCAGTTCGTGACGAAGAAGTGATCGCCGCCGCAAACGAATACAACCTGGCCATGGTCTTTACCGGCATCAGGCATTTCAAGCATTAGGGTTCTGGGCTAAACTCTTTCGCCTGCAAGCTCGTCGATCCTCGTGTGGAGAAGCGTTTCATGAGGGTGCTAACCACTTCTGCTTTCGTCGTACTAACGTTCTGCGCAACATTATTCGCGCAGAACCAAGACAAGAAAGATCCATGCGCCGATGCGCAGACGCAGGGCGAAATGAATATGTGCTGGGGCAAGGAATTGAAAGCCGCGGACGCGAAACTCAACGACGCCTACCGGCAGTTCATGACAAAGCTCAATGACGAAGAAAAGGCGCAACTCAAGAAAGCGCAGCTCGCCTGGATCACATACCGTGACGCCAACTGCGACTTCGTCGCAGATCAATATAAAGGTGGGACCATGCGGCCGATGATCGCGGCGATTTGCCTGGCGGAGGCCACCAACAACCGCACGACTGAAATGAAAACTCAAATGAAGGAACGAGACCAGTAAATACGATGCTTAAAGACAAAAACGGAATCATTTTCGGCGTTGCGAACAAGCGATCGATTGCGTGGGCGACCGCCCAGGCGCTGCATGAGGGGGGCGCGCGTCTGGCGTTTGCCTATCAGGGAGACCGATTGAAGGAGAATGTTGAGAAGCTGACGAATGAAGAGATGCCCGGCTCTCCCCTCCTCTCTTGTGATGTGACTAAACAGCAAGAAGTGGACGAGACATTTCGCCGGTTAGCAGAGGATTTTGGCCGGCTCGACTTTCTCGTTCACAGCATCGCATTTGCTCCTCGCGAAGCTCTGGAAGGTGAATACATGAAAGTCGAGCGGGACGGTTTTTTGTCAGCGCTGGAGGTCAGCGCATACTCACTGACACAGCTTGCGCGTGCGGCAGCGCCGTTAATGACGGAAGGCGGCAGCATCGTTACGATGACATTTCACGGCGCCGAAAAGGTTTATCAAGGTTACAACGTGATGGGCGTGGCCAAGGCGGCCCTTGAATCGAGCGTCCGTTATCTCGCTTCCGACCTCGGCCCGAAAAACATTCGCGTGAATGCAATCAGCGCCGGCCCGATCCAAACGCTCGCCGCACGCGGCGTCTCCGGCTTATCGACTATGCTGAAGCATCACGCGGAGCGCGCGCCAATGAAACGGAATGTCGAAGTGCGCGAAGTCGGCAACACCGCCCTGTTCCTTTGCAGCTCTTTGTCGTCGGGAATCACCGGCGAAACAATCTTTGTCGATTGTGGTTATAACGTGATGGGACTGTGAGGAGCGCCAGCTGTTAACTTGCGAGCCCGGGCGCACGATATCATCTTGCGTTACAGATAAATGACTGACGACACCTATCGAAAACGGATTCCCGGCGGCACTCACGACGAGCGCCTTCTGGAAACACCGCGGCCGGACGAATTTCTGCACACGGATACCTGGCGCGTTTTCCGCATCATGGGTGAGTTCGTGCAGGGGTTCGAAGACCTCGCGCACATCACGAACGGCGTTTCCATTTTCGGATCCGCGCGAACCTCCAGCGGTGATCCGGTCTATCAGGCCGCGCGCGAGACTGCGGCGCTGCTCGCAAAAGCGGGCTTTGCCGTGATCACCGGTGGCGGCCCCGGAATTATGGAAGCCGCGAATCGCGGCGCATTCGAAGCCGGCGGCATTTCAGTCGGCTGCAACATTGAACTGCCGCACGAACAGCGGTCGAACGACTACCTGACGCTTTCACTGAAATTCAAGTACTTCTTCGTGCGCAAGATGATGTTCGTGAAATACAGCGACGCATTCATTATCTTTCCCGGTGGCTTCGGCACACTTGATGAACTGTTCGAAGCGCTGACGCTGATTCAAACACGCAAGATTCACAACTTTCCGGTAGTGCTTTACAGTTCGGAATATTGGAAAGGGATGCTGGATTGGCTTAAGGGTCCCATGTTGTCGGAAGGGAAAATCATCGATGAAGATTTTCGGCGACTTCACGTCACCAATTCACCGGCCGAAATTGTAAAGATCGTGTCGGATTACAAGGCTGAGGTAGGATCCTGAACCACCTCACCAACACTATCAACTAACCACCTTCGATAGGGTTCCGAAACGTCTGACACCCGCACGGCAATAATCTCAGGTGTTTCGTAGCTATGAATTTCGCAGACTGATTTTTCGAGTTCAGCAAACTTATCCACCACTGTCTTCGCAAGAATCAGAACTTCCTTCTCGTGCTGGACCTCGCCTTTCCATAAATAGACTGATTCGATTTGCGGGAGCACTTGTACGCAGGCAACCAGCCGGTGTTCAACCAGATAATCGGCAATCCGCCGTGCATCAGGAGCACTGGGAGCAGTCATTAAGACGACGATCCCGTCAGTCATTCCGCGTCCATGTCTTCCTCGCCTGCATCGGCCGGGCCCGTCAACGGCGAAGTATCCTCACCAAAAAACGAGGCATAGATTTCTTTCGCGCGATCCAGATCGCGTTCGTCGACCAAGACCGCCGCACCGGGTGAGACAGCTGAAAACACCGGTGAGAACGCGTCATAGCCGCCGGCCTGCACCGCCGAGCGGATATCGTTTTGGCGCAGGATGTCGTTGACCATTTCAGCTTCGACTGGTGTGGATAACGTATGCAATACGACGAACTTTGCCTCACTGTCGTCGGTGGCGACGTCGGGCGAAAGGCGTTCGACCAACTCGGCCTCGTCGTCGGGGCACCGCGTAATTCCAGCTTCGTATTCAGACTCGCAAACAGGACAGAACATGGCTCTCCAATCTCGGACTTATTTTAAGCAGTTTGATAAATACGATCCGATTCTACCGGCCGACCTAGTAGTTGTTCCAGTTGCCGCTCCACGGCTGCCGGCGTGAGCGCTTCAAAACACGCCGGCCTGAAACCGCTCTTTGAGAAAGAGCAGTCCTTCTCGTGACACCCCAGGCATTCGAAATCGGAGTGCATGTGGATTTGGTTCTCGCCGATCGCCCCGCACAAATTCGGATCCGTCGCGCCGTAGAGGGTTATCGAAGGAACACCAAGTGCGGCAGCGATGTGACTCAGACCGGTGTCGAGACCGATGGTGGCCGAGGCGCCTGCGATGATCGACGCTTTTTCGGAAATAGAAAGCGGCGGCAGAACAATCGTGTTGGGGCGCTCACCTGCAATTCTAATTGATAGTTCGCGTTCGTCCTGAGTTCCCCACGGCAAACAAACTGAGTAACCCGCCGCGGACACAGAGTCTGTTAACTCCTGCCAGTATTGCTCTGGCCAATTCTTCGAGGCCCAACTAGTGCTGTGAATGAACACGACGTATGGACGTTCGATCGTCAGCTGAGTTCGCGGCAGCCGCTTGTAGTCAATTCCGTAATCAACCGTGGCATTGTCATAAGCATAGCCCAGGGCTTTTGCTAGAAGCTTACGCATGCGCACCATCGAGTGTGCCCCCTTCGCGACGGCGAACTTCTCACCGTAGACGGTATGGGCACCCCATTCGCGAGCTGATCCGGCGTCGTAACCATATCGTTTGCCCTTCGCAAGGCGCGCGACGAAAGCACTCTTGAACTCGCCTTGCAGGTCGACGATAGCGTCGTAGGACTGATCGCGAAGCTCGCGCAACGAATTCTTAACCTCTGCACGTCCCCGACCGGACGAAAGACCCGCCCGCCACCGTCGCAACGCGACCGGAAAAACTTTTTCCACCTGAAGGTGCCAGGCGGGAATATCCGCGAAAGATTCGTCGACGGCCCAATCGAATTTGACCGCTGGCATGGCGCGCCCCGCGTCGGACAGCGCGGGAAGCGTGTGAACGACGTCACCCATCGACGACAGCCTGACGATCAGAACTCGCATCGTTCATAAGAATACCGCAAATGTTTAGAGGCAGCACTGGTGCGGGCTAAAGCAGGAGGCTGGAGAAGTGGCGGATTCCAGGCATTACTCATCCGGGTGTATTCGAGGTCCGGCACACATTAGTAATCTGGCCTTTGTCCTTTCTCTTAACTCAGCTAACTAACTTGCACAGCACGTTCGAACGGGATTTCTTCAAAGTGAGTAAAACGCTTGAAATCGCAGAACCGCTGATTAATTTCGTCGTGAGTTAATCGCTGCACACGTTCAGTGCCGAACTCTTCGACGTTGAACGACGCCATGACCGAGCCAAAGATCATCGCGCGACGCAAAGCCGCCTCATCCAGTTTCTCCTGACTGGCCAGATAACCCATCAACCCCCCGGCGAAGGTGTCACCCGCGCCGGTGGGATCGAAAACCGATTCAAGCGGGTAAGCCGGAATCGCAAAATATGCGTCCTTCGTAAACATGGCCGCGCCGTATTCCCCTCTCTTGACGATTAATGTCCGTGGCCCCCAGGAGAGAATTTTGCGCGCTGCCTTGATCAGATTTGGTTCTTCGGTAAGTTGACGGGCTTCGGCGTCATTCACAATCAACAAATCAACGACTTCGATTGCTTTCTGCAAAGGCTCGCGCGTGGTGTCGATCCAAAGGTTCATAGTGTCCAGCGCCACAAGCTCGGCATCAGGCACTTGCTCGCGCACACCCCGTTGCAAATCGGGCTGGATATTACCTAAAAAAACCAAACGTGATTTCTTCGAGCCTACGGAAAGCTTGGGCTCGAATCCCGCGAACACATTCAAATGGGTGTCGAGTGTGTGCGCTACATTCAAGTCGTATTCGTAGCGGCCGAACCAGCGAAATGTTTTGCCGTCGCGAACGACTTCGAGATCGGTAGTATCGACGCGATGCCACTCGAACACGGCGCGCTCTTCCGGCCCGAAATCGCCGCCGACGACGGCGACTACCCGAACGTCAGTAAAGAAACTCGCGGAGATTGAGAAGTGCGAAGCAGAGCCTCCCAGCATCTGTTCGCGTTTGCCGAATGGCGTTTCGACTGCATCGAATGCAACGGAACCAACAACGAGAAGAGACATAGTATTTTGAAATCGGGAATCGGAATCTTGGATCGTGAATCTCTAAATTGAGTTTTTAGGATCTTTCGTCTTTGAACTGTGAAAATACGAACTGCCCAAGCTGGTTACTGCTCACCGCTGCCCTTCGGCTTAATTCCTCCGAGCGAACGCAGCGACTCTTCGGCCTGGCCGCGATAAGTGCTGTTTGGATGGTCATTCACGAGTTGTGACAGATACTCGCGCGCATTATCGCGGAATTGATCCGGCGTCAAATGTTTCTTGCTCTCGCCATCGCGAATTACATAAAGGGCAGAGTCTTGCTTACCTTTGCGTTCCGCGAGACGCAGATTGCTCTCACCGGCCATAAAGAGCACTTCATCAATTTTTGAGAAAGCAGGATCCGCGGCAATGATTTCTTCGCATCGTTGCAGCGCCGCCACGTAGGCTTTCCTTGTCTTGAAATAGTGACGCGCTACCTCGAGGTTGTGCAGAGAATCCTTTTCAAGATCCGCGTCGCGTGCGATCTGCGGACCTTGCTTGGCCCCGCCCTGCGCGCAAACCAACGATGAGAGGCAAAGCAAAACGATTAGTGCAGCAAAACTTACCGAGAACCTCTTCATAATCACTCCAACTCGTCGAAACTCGAAACTTTAATTCCGGTACTTTCCAATGATGGCTTGCAGCTTCCGCGTGGTTGCTTCCGGCCACAGGTTAGGCGCCGTGAAAATAGCATTTCTTAACGCGTTCCCGCACTTGCAGGCGCGCGGGGCGTCCGACAAGCGCTTGACCGCGCCACGGATTATCAATTGCGCGTTTCGTACGTTTTGTGTCAGGTAATTGATTACCGTCTCCACCGTGACGGCATCATGTCCCGGATGCCAGCAATCATAGTCAGTGACCAGCGCCAGGGTCGCATAACAGATTTCCGCTTCGCGCGCGAGCTTGGCTTCCTGCAAATTCGTCATACCGATCACGTCCATGCCCCACGATCGGTAGACGTTTGATTCCGCAACGGTCGAAAATGCCGGCCCCTCCATGCAAATGTACGTACCGCCACGATGAACATTAACGTTGACGCCTTTGCATGACGCTTCCAGCGCGTCGCCTAAAGCTGAACAGACGGGATGCGCGAACGCGATGTGCGCCACGATACCCTCGCCGAAGAAAGTCGATTCGCGCACACGGCCGCGCGTGCGATCAAAAAACTGGTCGGGAATCACCATGTCAAGTGGCGCATACTTCTCCTGTAACGATCCCACCGCGGATGCAGACAGGATGCGCTCAACGCCGAGCAGCTTCATCGCATAGATGTTCGCGCGAAACGGAACTTCAGTCGGGGTGAGCCGATGTCCAGCGCCGTGGCGCGGCAGAAACGCCACGCGTTCGCCCTCAAGCGTGCCAAGAACGAATTTGTCCGAAGGGTCTCCGAACGGCGTTTGCACCGACATCTCCTCGATGTCAGTGAGCTCCGGCATTTGATAGAGCCCGCTGCCGCCAATGATTCCGATTTTCGCTGCTGTCATATAAATGAATTGCTATAGGGTCGTGTTACCGCGCGGCGAAATCACCAGATAGATGATTGAACGGCAACCGGCCTCTAAACATTTCCAATTGAGATCGCTCGAAGCTTACCTTGGTCTTCGATTATTCGTGCTAAAGGGTGTTCCGGATCGTGATAGAACAAACATGTCCAGTTCTCGCGTGCTGCTTCAGGCAGCAGTTTCTTTTTCGCCTCTACCGTTTCTACGGGGTACAGGTCATATCCCATCACCCATGCGAATGGCACATGAGCGTGCATTGGCACAAGATCCGCGAACCCAAAAAGCGTCTTTCCATTTAGCTCCAGGCGCCAACACTGCATCGACCGGTTGTGACCGGGATGCGTCTCCATGCTCAGTCCCGGCACGACTTCGTAGTTTTCGGGTTTTAGTTCCAATTGGCCGCTGGCTTTTAAAGGCCGCCAGTTCTCGGGGAAGTAACTCGCTTTGTCGCGATCGCTCGGTGCTTCTGCGTGTTCATACTCAGTCTGAGAAATGAAATACCGAGCGTTCGGAAACTGCGCGCGCGGCTCTCCTGATTCGCCCTGCACCGTGTTGCCGCCACAGTGATCAAAGTGCAGATGCGTGTTGATGACAATCGTGACATCCTCCGGCGCGGTCCCGGTAATCGCCTCTACCGATTCCGCCAGTGGCCGTTTCCGATCGATGCCATACATCGCCACATACTTTTGCGGCCACTTGTCGCCAATGCCGGTTTCAATCAGGACTCGTTCTTTCCCCGTATCGAGGAACACGCAGTTCATGTTCATGCGAATGCGATTTTGCTCGTCCGGGGGACAGAACTTCGACCAAAGGTTGCGCGGGACGACGCCAAACATTGCCCCGCCATCAAGCCGAAATTCGCAATCGGGCACGATCTCGACGCGATAGTTTCCGAACTTCATCGCGAATCGGGAATTAGTGCTTTCTGGCCGGTGAGCTCTTCCCTTTTGGCGCAGGAGTCGAGGCCGGCGGCGGCTGCGTCGCGAATGGCAGCCCGGGTTGCATTTGCTGTTGCGGTGGTGGCTGCACCGCGAAATTTTCGGCGATAGTGATGTGACCACTTTGTCGCTTTACGATCTCGTCGATCAGCTTCTTCTCTTTTTCCTGCTCGACTTCCTGTGCGGCAGCCTGGGGATCTCCATTGCGACGGCCTTCTACCTTAATGATGTGAAAGCCAAACTGAGACTCAACGATATCGCTTACCTGGCCCGGCTGTAAGGCAAACGCCGCCTTTTCAAATTCCGGCACCATCCGGCCGCGGCCAAACCAACCAAGATCGCCACCGTTTTCCTTGCTGCCCGGATCCATCGAGTATTCTTTCGCCAAAGCTTCAAAGTTCTCGCCCGCCTTAACCCGCTTCAAAGCTTCCTCTGCCTTCGCGCGCGCGGCTGTTTTGTCGAGGCCTTCTTCCGTCGGCGCGTCAGGCGACTTAACAGAAATCAAAATATGACGCGCGTGCAACTGCTCTTCCGGATGCGACTTCATGTACTCATCGATTTCAGCCTGCGATGCTTTGACTGACTTAGCGAGGCTCTCTTCTTCATACATCGAAGCGAGCAACCGGGCCTGTTGGAGCATGATTTGCAACTGGGTCTTCCGCTGCTTGTCGACGCCGGCTGCCGTTCCCTTGCGTTCGGCGATCAACACCTGGCCAAACTGTTGACGAATTTCCTGCATCTGCTCAGGCGGAATTTGTTGTCCCTTCATCATGGGGTTCCGCGCTTGCGCGTCGGCGATGAATTGCTTGAGCCGATCCTCCTGACCCGGCTCTTTGAAGAAGTTTTCCACGTCTGCATCTGACGCAGGCGCGGCATTCTGGCCACTTGAGTAATTTTGGGAAATGATAAAAGCGCGCATCAGATCCAGCTGCCGCTTGACTTCAGGCCGGTTCGCAAAACCCTTGGCGCGCGCTTCATCGGCCACCGCAAACAAGTCGCGCAGGTTCTTTGCAAATTCGCGACGCGCCGTGTCATCTGATGAGAGGCGCATACGCATTTGCGGCGCCTGATCGGCCGCAATCAAAGACATGTCATCGGCGTTCAAGTTAATGGCGGCCGCATGGCTGGCACGCACCTGCCAAAAAATGAGGCCGACCGAGAAAATAATTCCGACGCCGGCGGCAATCCACGCTTTGGTAGTTGAGTTCAAAACAAGTAAGTCCTTTCAAAAGTTGGCCGTCAGCGCGACGGTTCCTGTACAAGTTCGAGTAAAACTCCGCCCGTTGATGATGGATGAATGAAAGCCACAAGGCAACCGCCCGCGCCCGCCCGCGGCGCTTCATCGATGAGGCACGCGCCCTTCTGCTTCAAATCCTGCAACGTCGCGGTAATGTCTTGGACGCTGATCGCGATGTGATGGATGCCGGCGCCGCGTCTTTCCAGAAACTTTGAAATCGGGGAATCGCCAGCGATCGGTTCGAGCAACTCCAGACGCGACTCTCCAAGCGGCAGCATACAAACTCGGACCTTTTGTCCGGCGACTTCTTCAGTGTGATCCGCGCGCAGTCCGAGCAGCTGATCCCAGATTGCGGCCGCGCCGGCAATTTCACTCGTCGCGATTCCGATGTGATGAATCTTCATAAGCCCGGATGTCAGATCTTCGGCGTAATGTGTCAGAAAAAAGCAAGACCTAATTCGACAGAGTGCTTAACTTCTGACTTGCGTCTCCTGCTTTCATCAGTTCCTCTGCCGCCGAATACGGATCGCGCCGCTTCGATGCCACTTCCTCAGCCAATCGATCGAGCTTCTCTGGGGAGCCATTCTTACTCAATGCGCGCTCGATCAATTGTTCGCGCAACAATTCGAGAATACGCCAACGGGCGATTGCCCGGCGGCGGTTGGTTGTTTCGGGTCGAGACTTTTGAAAATGCGAACTCTGAGCGATGGCCGTCGCCAGATCCTCGATCCCCTTGTTCTCAGTCGCGACCGTTTTCACAATCGGCGGCTGCCAGGCATCTTCGCGTACCGCCAACGTCAACAGCGCTTGCAACTCTTTTTCAGCGCGCACGGCGCCTTCGCGGTCGGCTTTATTGAGAACCAGCACGTCGCCGATTTCCATGATGCCGGCCTTCATCGTCTGCACGTCATCACCCATCCCCGGTACCAGCACAACCACGCAAACGTCGGCGGTCTTAACAATCTCAACCTCATCCTGCCCAACACCAACGGTCTCCACCAGGATCTTCTGGTAACCGGCCGCATCGAGAATCGCCACCGCATCGACGGTCCCACGGGCCAGACCGCCGAGGTTTCCGCGTGTCGCCATCGATCGAATGAAAACATTCTTGTCCAGCGAGAGCGTCTGCATCCGAATGCGGTCCCCGAGAATGGCCCCCCCGGAAAATGGGCTCGACGGATCGACGGCGATAATGCCGACGCGTTCACCCTGCGCGCGATAAAAGCCGGCGAGCTTGTCGACAATCGTTGACTTGCCCGCCCCCGGAGCTCCCGTGATTCCCACGACGAGAGCCTTGCCGGCACGCGCGAAAACTTCCTTCATCAAGTCGGCAGCATCGGAGGCGCCGTCTTCAACGCGCGAAATGGCTCGCGCCACCGCCGTAGTTTCGCCAGCGCTGATGCGATCGATCAGACTACTCATCACAATTACTGGAGACTGGGGCGCCATGTCTGCCTTGCACAGTACGTTCGCCGGCAAACCGCACGCCGGGCGCTCCACTCGTATGACTTAGGCCTGTTTGAGAATTTCCCGCGCGATGATCATCCTTTGGATCTCCGAGGTGCCTTCGCCGATCGTGCAGAGCTTCGAATCGCGCCAGTACTTTTCCGCTGGGTAATCCTTGGTGTAGCCGTACCCGCCGTGAATTTGAATCGCTTCTTCACATACCTTGACGCTGACTTCGGACGCGAACAGCTTAGCCATCGACGACTCTTTCGTCGTCTTCTTTCCCTGATCCTTTAGCCACGCCGCACGATACATTAGCAGGCGCGCCGCATCGATTTGCATCGCCATATCAGCAAGCTTGAATTGAATCGCTTGAAATTCGCGAATCGGCTTACCGAATTGCTGCCGCTCTCCGGAGTAGCGGACGGCCGACTCGTACGCGCCCTGTGCGATTCCTACGGCCAGCGCCGCAATCGAGATGCGGCCGCCGTCAAGAATCTCCATGGCATTCACAAACCCCATGCCTTCTTCGCCGATGCGATTATCGTCGGGAAGAAAACAATCCTCGAAGATCACACTCGCGGTCTCAGAAGCGCGCAACCCGAGCTTGTTTTCCTTCTTCGAGGGCGAAAATCCTTTCATGCCTTTCTCGAAGATAAAGCCCGTAATTCCCTTACTCCGCTTCGAACGATCGCTCGACGCAAAGGCGACGCAGGTGTCCGCGTGAATCGCATGCGTGATGAAATTCTTCGCGCCGTTGATGACCCAGCCACCATCTTTTCGCACCGCAGTTGTGCGCGTGCCCGAGGCATCCGACCCGGCGCCGGGTTCTGTCAGCCCCCAGGCACCGAGATGTTCGCCACTGGCAAGCGGCAACAAATATTTCTGTTTTTGTACTTCGTTTCCATATTGAAAAATATGATTGGAGCAGAGTGAAGTGTGCGCCGCGACCGAGATGCCAACCGAGCCATCCACCCGTGACAGTTCTTCAATCACCGTCGCGTATTCAACGTAGCCGAGTCCGGCGCCACCATATTCTTCAGGAAATAGGACGCCCAGCAGTCCAAGTTCCGCAAGCTTTGGTTTCAGCTCGATGGGAAAATGTTGCGTCTCGTCCCAGTCGCTGACATGCGGCGCGATCTCGCTCTCGGCGAATTCGCGCACGCTCATTTTCATCTGTTGTTGTTCTTCGGTTAATTCAAATTCCATATTATTCAGAGCGGCCGCGGCAGTGCTGACACGCCCTCAACAGTCAAACGACAGGCTCAGTCGCCTGTCGTCGTGTCAATCGAACTAAACATTGTAACCTAACGCGAGGAAAGTCGCAGTTCGCGGCGACCTGTTTTGTGTTCACGGGTTGAGCTTTGCCGTCCTGTTTTGTGTTCACGCGTTGAGCTTTGCGGTCGGTAAAACTTTCTGACTTCGGCCGGAGCGAGTAAGCGCCACTCACCTGTTTTCAATCCGAAATCATCAATAGAGCCAATGCGGACACGCGCAAGCTTCAACACGGAATGGCCAACGGCGTCGAACATGCGGCGGATTTGCTGATTGCGACCTTCGTGTAAGGTAACTTCGAACCAGGAGTTTGTTTGGGTCTGTTGCAATCGCTTAATCACGGCGGGCGCCGTACGGTTTCCGTCATCCAAGCGGATCCCGCTGCGCAGTCGTTTGATCGCATTCTCAGTCGGAATGCCTTTCACTTTGACGCGGTAAACTTTCGGAATGTTATTGCGCGCCGAAGTCACGTAATTCGTGAACTCGCCATCATTCGTCAGCAAGAGCAAACCTTCGGTATTGAAGTCGAGCCGCCCAACCGGATAAAGTCTTCCCAAAGAAGCCGGTACTAGCTCTGTGACGATCGGCCTGCTTTTCGGATCTGACAAGCTGCTCAAATAGCCTTTTGGCTTATTCAACAACACGTAAACCTTTTCGCGCTGTTGCAAAAGCGGATTAATCAGCCGGCCGTTGACTTTGATGTGGTCCGTTTCAGGGTCGGCCTTGACTCCGAGCGCATCGACGACTTTTCCGTTGACTGTCACTCGGCCCGAAGTGATTAGTTCTTCGGCGTGACGGCGTGAGGCAATGCCTGCGGTAGCAATGAGTTTTTGGAGACGCTGTTGCATGCCCATACCATTCACGTCAGCCGCCCCGGATAAAGGACACCGCGACCCGCGCTGACGCGTGGGTACTGAGTGACTAGTCCACCGCGACGCCGGCGAGGTCCTGGAAATCCTCAATGCTCGGCAATTCTGATAAATCTTTTAAACCGAATTGAATTAGAAACTCTTTTGAGGTGCCATACATCATTGGGCGGCCGACGGTTTCTTTCCGCCCCTTGGCGACGATCAGTCTTTTATCAAGCAGCGTCTTGATCGCCGAGGGAGATTGCACGCCACGAATCTCCAAAATCTCCGGAACGGTCACTGGTTGCTTGTAAGCAATCACGGCGAGCGTTTCCAAAGATGCGAGCGACAATTTTGCGCTGGGCTTTGACTTCAGATAAGCGCGCACGTATTCGTGATGTTCGGGCCGCGTAGAAATCTGCCAGCCGGCCGCGATCTCGCGTAATTGCAACCCGCCGCTCCGTTCGGCATATTCCTCAACCAGCGATTGAATCGCTTCGTGAACCGCTGACTGATCGATGCGCAACAACTTCGCGATGCTTTTCGCATCGATCGGCTCGTCGGCGACAAAAATCAGGGATTCAATAATCCCTTTCAATTCGGTCGCCGATATCTCGCGCTGCCCCGCTATCTCTTCGTCCGGGTCGACCGGCTCCAGCGTTTCCGGCTCAAGTTCCGCTGCTGTTTGTGCGTGTTCAGCCATTTTTAGTAATGGTAAAAGATCAATGGTGAATCGTCGTGATTATTTCTATTTACGATTCACGATTCAGCATTTGAGGTCTTTATGCGGGCGCGACGGCCCGCGCGGTAATCTCGCCAAAAGTCTCGCGCTGGACGAGAGAAATTTCCGCCAGGCGTACGAGTTCCAGCACCGAAAGAAAGGCGACGACAAGTTCTCGGCGTGACTGTGCGCGTTCGAAAAACTTGACGAGATTCAACTCGCCCGCTGATCGAATCATATTCCGCAACCGCTCGATCATTTCGGCCATTGTGACTTCCTCGCGCTCGATTTCCATGAGCACTTCTTCTTTGTGCCGCGCGAGAATCTTCTGAAACACCGTCAGCAAATCGAAGAGTCCCACGGCCACTTCGGGGTTGTTCTTGTCTGTTTCAATTTCGGCGCGCGTGTAGACGGCCTGCTCGACGGTGGCGCGTGACCAGAGCATCTGCGCGGCTGCCTTAAACTTTTCGTGTTCGAGCAAACGGTTAACAAGCTCGGCTCGCGGATCTTCGAGCGCTTCTTCTGCCGCGGTGGGGTCGCGCGGCAGAAGCATCCGCGACTTTAACTCCACCAGTTGTGCCGCCATTACCAGAAAGTCGCCCGCGACAGCCAGATCGAGTTCTTCCATCAGCTTCAGGTAACGTAAATACTCGTCGGTGATGCGCGCCACCGGAATGTCGTAAATGTTTACCTGGTCCTGGCGAATCAAATACAACAGGAGGTCGAGCGGCCCCTCGAATTCACCCAGAGTAATTTTCAGTTGATCCGTTTCGTGATCAGAAGCGATGGCGGGAGCGGCGCCGGCGACACTAATTGCCGGTGTGGTCTGCGCCCTGGTCGCCTCAGCGGCATTCGGCGTCTCGGCAGTTTGCGATTCGTCCGTCATTTTCGCGCGCCAACTAAACCCATTTTAGCCTTCGCGTCCGAAAGCGTCGCCTGCGCAATTCCCTGCGCATGTGCGGCTCCGCGTTCCAGAATCGCGTTCAGTTTATCATCATCGATTGCTTTTACGCGCTGTTGAATCGGCTTGAGAAACGCGATGGTAATATCTGCAAGCTCGGTCTTCAGCTTCGCATACCCCTGGCCGCGGAAATGTTCCTCAATCTGTTCCGTGCTTTGGTTGGTGAGCAAATGATAAATCGTCAGCAGATTGTTGATGGCCGGCCGAGTTGGATCGAAACGAATGTCAGTGCCGGAATCGGTGACAGCCCGTTTGAACTTGCGCTGTACCGCATCGTCGCTATCGAGCAACATGACGCAGCCCGCTTCGCTTTCTTCGTCTGACTTCGACATTTTCCTGGCCGGATCCGCGAGCGACATGATGCGCGCGCCGACTTTCGGAATGAACGGGTCGGGCACGCGAAAGGTCTCGCCGTAATCCCGGTTGAAGCGCATGGCGATGTCGCGCGTTAATTCGAGGTGCTGTTTCTGATCCTCGCCAACCGGCACGAGGTCCGTGTGATAAAGCAAAATATCTGAGGCCATCAGGACCGGATAATCGAAATAGCCGACCCCAATATTTTCCTGCTGCTTCCGCGCTTTGTCCTTGAACTGCGTCATCCGCTCGAGCTCAGACATGCGCGTAATGCAGTTCAAAAGCCAGGCCAGCTCTGCGTGTTCACCGACATCTGACTGGATGAAGACCGTCGAGACTTCCGGATCGATTCCGACCGCCAGGTAAATGCGCGCTAATTCCCGGCTTTTCTGAGCGAGAATTTTCGGATCCTGGGGAACGGTCACAGCGTGCAGATTGACGATGCAGAAGAAACTCTCGTACTCGTGTTGCAGTGCAACCCAGTTCCGCAAAGCGCCAAGATAATTGCCGAGGTGCACATTGCCTGTGGGTTGCGCGCCGCTGAAGATTCGTTTCATTTAACTCGCACCCAAAAACAAAATTGCGACCGCGATCGGCATCACGATGCTGAATACGATGCGAAAAACGCCGGTAAACATGGCGACGATTAGCAGGAGAAAGCCAAATCGTTCGAGCGCGTCAAACGCCGGTTCCATGCTCTGCGGGAGAAGGCTCTGCAGCACCTTGCTGCCATCGAGCGGTGGAATAGGGATAAGGTTAAAAACTCCGAGCGCCACATTCAAAGTGAAGAAACCCCACAACAATTCGACGGCGCCGACAGCAATCAGGGAATCGGTGGTCGTGGGCGCAAGTTTATTGCCGACAACTCCGATTAAGCCGACGGAATAAAGGACGCGAATGATTAGGCCCGCCACGATTGCGATAATAAAGTTACAGATGACGCCGGCGATCGAAACCCAAAAGTTCGCAACTCGCTTGTTGCGCCACCGCAGAGGATTCACCGGCGTCGGTTTCGCCCAGCCGATTACCGGGGCGTTGGTAAAGAATGCGATGGCCGGGAACAGCAGGGTCCCGATCGGATCAACATGCGCGGCTGGATTTAAACTGATGCGGCCTTGCAAACGCGCAAGATCGTCGCCGAACCGGTTCGACATCCAGGCGTGCGCAGACTCGTGTACAGACAGCGAGAAAATCAGCGCTACCATGAAGAGGAGAAACTGGCCGATTGCCGTGCCGTCGAGGTTGCCCATTTAGAGGTCGTTGGTCGGTAGAACTCTTCGCGAACTCTCCGCGAAAGTAACATCACGATCTGTCACGCGTCAAAAGATCAATCTAAGAAAGCAAGAGTCCTTCAATTCCTAGTTTTAGTCTATAGACCGCATCATTGGTAGCGACGATCATGTCGCCAGCCGGGCCGAAGGCGAGTCCGACAACGTTCATACCCGCTACCAAAAGCTCTGCACGTTTGGCGTCCGCCGAAATCATTACAATTCCACGACGACCGCGCAACGAAGCCGCTACGTAGAGATTGCCCCTCGCGTCAAACGCCAGTCCCTGCGGCCGGCCAAGTCCGTGAAAAAAGACCTGAGCCTCACCGAACTTGTCGAATCGCGTAATCGAGTCAAAGCTCGACACCGTGGGACCGGTAACGTACAACGCCTCATCCGGTCCAAACGCCAGATGATAAGCAGAAACGGAAGGCTCATGCGTTGCCCACTCGGTGGCTTCACCAATCTCACTCACATGGAAGATTGTGCCCGAGCGATCCCCGACGAACATTTCGCCCTCAGGATTGAATGCCAAGCCTGTGGCAATGCCGAGTTCAGTGGCGAATACTGAACAGTCGTTTAAGGCAGACACGCGATAGACGGTCCCATCCAGCCTGCTCGTGACAAACATTTGGCCTCGTGGCGAAAATGCGATTGCCGTTGGATTAGTGATGTCGCCCGAGAACTCTTCGACGTTTCCTTCTGGCGTCACGCGGTACAGCGAAACCGGCACGTGCTCGCCGCGCGCACCTGAGCGCGTGATGTACAACGATCCGTCTGCCGGATCGAAAGCCGGATTCGCGACTGGATGGACCTCACCGCTGATTTTCCGGCCGACAATCAGTTTTGCGGTCGCGGACGACTCTACTCGCTTAGCGCTATCAGCGGAGATGATTACTTCTCCCTTTTCGCTTTCGGGCGGAACAAGAGCCAGTATTCGTGCGCGCGACCGCGCGACGATATGGGCGGCAAAGCCATCGATGGTGAGGGTCTCGACCGATGTCTCGCGTACCGATGCGAGATCGACTGTGATTTCGCCACCGGGAATCGCAGCCGGCGGCTTGATTCCTTCAATGATTGGAACAGTGCTCATTCGAACAAACGTTCATGGTAGCGACGGTCGGCGGCATTGTCGACCGGTGCGGGTAGCACCGGCTCAGTTTCCTCCGCGAGAACCTTCGGGGTGTTCGCGGTTATGCTTTTGTTTTCAACTCAACCGCAGAGAACACAACCCGAGGAATTTTCGCGTAGGACGCAGAGAAACAGTGGCTTGAGGATCCACGAATCAGCGCCGCTTAGAAAAGCTCCGCAAGCACAGATAGAATGACACTCAACTAGATGAAGAGCCTGCACGGAAACACCCATGGTCTGAAACCAAACCAACTGCGACGCATTCAGAAGCTGTACCAGCGTCGCATCAGTCCCGGTGAAATTGTCACGCCGGAGTTCGCGCGGCAGTTGGCCGAACTATCGCATGAAACCCATCGTCAAATCGGCGTGCTGATCGATCGCAAGGGTTACGTCGAGTACGTGACTGTGGGCGATGCACGGCAAATTGACTTACCCGATTTCAAGCGCGTGCGCGTGGCGGCTGATCGTTTTCGCGGACTGCGTTGCGTGCACACACATCTGCGCGGCGAAGAACTCACCCGCGATGACCTGACCGATCTCGCTCTATTGCGGTTAGACCTGATGGCCGCAATCGAGGTCGAGGCACACACAGGACTACCGGGTGTCGTGCGCGCCGCTCACATCTTGCCGAGCGCGCCGACAAATTACGCTAATGGAAACGACCACTTTGCTTTTCTGACGCCGGCGGTCCCCAGTCAGCTTCAGGTTGATTTTCTCGAGCTGATGGAAGCGCTCGAGGCGGAAATGGCGCGCAACCGTCGCACAGTCAAACGTACTGGCGCAGGCGACGCGGCGATCCTCGTGCATGTCACGACCGGCGCGGTGAGCGAGGCCGAAGATTCGATGGCAGAGTTGCGCGAACTAGCTTTGTCGGCCGGAGTTGCGATCGTCGATGAAATTATTCAACGCCGTTCCGCGATCGATCCGCGCACAGTGATGGGCAAAGGTAAGCTTGACGAGTTGCTGATTCGCGCAATGCAAATCGGCGCCGACGCAGTCATTTTCGATCGCGAGTTACAGCCGGCCCAGGTGCGGTCAATTTCCGATGCCACCGATTTAAAAGTTGTCGATAGATCGCAATTGATTCTCGACATTTTTGCGCAGCGCGCCCAGTCGCGCGAAGGCAAGATCCAGGTGGAGCTGGCCCAGTTGAAATACATGCTGCCGAGATTGATTGTGGGGCAGGACTCAGCTTTTTCGCGACTCGCGGGTGGCATCGGTGGGCGGGGACCCGGGGAAACCAAGCTCGAAACCGACCGTCGCCGGGTACGCGATCGCATTCATCGACTCGAGAAGGATCTGACGTCACAACGCGGCCATCGCGAGCAACGGCGCAAGGAGCGGCTGCGCCATCAGATACCAATCGTTTCGATCGTCGGTTACACAAACGCCGGCAAGTCGACGCTGCTAAATGTGTTGACAGCGAGTCACGTAATCGCCGAAAAACGAATGTTTGCCACACTGGATCCGACCACACGGCGACTTCGGCTTCCACGCGAGCAGGAGGTAATCATCAATGACACGGTGGGTTTTATTCGCGATCTGCCGCCCGATCTGCTCGAAGCATTCCGATCGACCATTGAAGAGATCGCTGACAGCTCGTTGCTGATTCATCTCGTTGATGCTTCTAATCCGCGTTGGCAACAGCAAATTGCGTCGGTGGAAACAACTCTGGCCGAACTCCGCCTTAGTGAGATCGCACGCCTGCTTGTCTTTAATAAAGTCGATCTAATTGATTCTCAGACTTTGACGGCGATGGAACGGGATGTGCGAACGCGAGGCGGGGCCGACACTCTGAGAATTTCAGCGCTCAATCCCTCGACTCTTCGCCCGTTGCTGGAAAGAATCGAAACTGCTACCAATAAAATCTAATGGGCCTAAAATCTGGCTTTCAGTTTGCGGAAAGTCGTCTCGAGAGCCTCAGGCAGAACTCGAGTATCCCCCACCGTCGACATGAAATTTGTGTCGCCATTCCAACGCGGCACTATGTGGAGGTGAAAATGGTCGGCGACTCCGGCACCGGCGGCGCGACCCAGATTCATTCCGATATTGAATCCATCAGGGTGATAGGTCGCGCGCAGCGCTGACTGGCATCGCTTCGCCAGGTCCATCATTTCATCAGTTAACTGTTTTGGCGCTTCGTCGAATTCGCTCAGATGCGAGTTCGGCGCAATCATTAGGTGACCGCTGATGTAAGGGTAGCGATTGAGAATGATGAAATTGCCGGCGCCGCGATACAGAACAAAGTTCGTGGCATCAGCGGCAGGATTGCTCTGGGCCAGACAGAAGATGCAGTCCGCGTGGGGCATTTTGGATCCGGCGGTGGCGATATATTCGTGCCTCCAAGGGCTCCAAAGTCGATCCACAATAGTGAGGCAACCTTACCCGATTCCGTTGTCGGTCTTTGAAGAATTCGCAGCCGAGTTTTGATTAATTAGCTCTTTGAGCTCCTTGCCGGCTTTGAAATACGGAACTTGTTTGGCAGGAATGTTGACGGGCGCGCCTGTCTTCGGATTGCGGCCGCGTCGGGCGCCGCGCCCGCGAACCCGAAAACTTCCGAATCCGCGCAGCTCGATTTTTTCGCCTTTGTTCAAGCTCTGGATGATACTGTCGAAGACAATCTCAACCAGCCTCTCGGCATCCTTCTTTGTCAGTTCCGCAGCGTTTGCCTTTCCAGCACAGTGGGATCCGAAGCTTGGAATTCACGTGACTTGAAGTCGCG
>JADMIO010819963.1_pt1 | contig 47038 bp, 69 predicted proteins | sample 8958161 | NCBI WGS metagenome assembly JADMIO01 (sample SAMN16585339, study PRJNA669376) | soil metagenome | isolation source: Crop rotation soil | place: USA: Cullars Rotation, Alabama | collected 2011
GCCGCGACTTCAAGTCACGTGAATTCCAAGCTTCGGATCCCACTGTGCTGGAAAGCTCGGCTCACTTACTGAGACTGCCCCCGCCACTGACACGGCCTCGTCTGGGCTTAACGGGCGCCTGCAGCGCATAGCGCAGCGGCTTACGTCCATCCTGGCCAAGCTGCCCGCACTGGGCACGGCAGGCAGCGCATCGTCTGACGTGATCACTATCCAGGGCATCGCGTCCATGACGGCAGTAAAGGTGGACGCTTCTGGTACAGCAGTTCCAATCACCGACAACAGCGGCAGCCTCACCGTCGATAACAATGGCACCTTCGCAGTTCAGGCCGACACAGAGCTAACCACCGCTGACCTTGACACGGGCGCTGGCACAGACACACGGGCCGTCGTGGGCCTGGTGCTGGCTGCTTCTGGTGGCGCTGTAGCGCTGGCGGGCAACTCCGGCAACAAGAGCGACGGCACTGTGCGCATGGTCATTGCTACCGACCAGCCGCAGCTTACCAACGCCCTTAAGGTAGATGGATCGGCGGTAGCCCAGCCCGTCACAGATAACTCTGGCTCCCTTACCGTAGACGCGCCCGTAGGAACACCGGTATTCGTGCGCCTCTCAGACGGCTCCAGCGCTATCGCAACGCTGCCTGTGTCACTGGCTTCTGTGCCCTCCCATGCGGTAACTAACGCCGGCACCTTTGCCGTTCAAGCGGTCCTGCGCCCTGAAACTTCAGGCGGCCTCTCTACCTTCATGGCGTCCGGCTCTGACGGCTCGACCATCCTGCAGGCGACCGCGCAGGTCATCAAGGCTTCTGCTGGCCAGCTCTACGGCTACTACGCCTACAACCCCGAAGCGGCTGTGAGCTTTGTGCATTTCTACAACACCGCCGCTGCTTCGGTAACGGTGGGGACAACTAACCCGCTGTTCACCATCGCAATTCCCGCCGGCTCCGCTGCCAACCTCATGTTTGGCATAGGGGTCGCTTTTAGCAATGCAGGCTGGTCATGTGCTGCCACCACCACAGCTGGCGGCAACACCTCTCCGGCAACTGGCGTCTCTCTAGTGGCCTGGTACACATAAATGATGAAACTGATCCCCGCCCTGCTGCTGATTCCTGTTTTTCTCCTTGCGCTGGTATGCAGTCAGGGCGGGGCCAATGCCGCCTGCGACACCGTAGTAATCGACGGACAGGAGTACACCGTATGCAAGACCACCCCAACAGTAACGCCGTCGGCTACGTCTACATCAGTTTCAACTTCCACCAGCACGCCGACACCAGTCGCCACAGCCACCCCCACGGTGATACCCCCCACGTCCACGGCGACCGCAACTCCCACGGCTACAATCAGCCCAACCAGCACGTCCGTCTCGACATCGACGCCAACGGCAACGTCAACGCCATCAGCCCAGCAGCCTCTTCCCTCAGATGGGGTGATTCGGTCTTCAGGAACGTACACCGGCTCTCGTAACTGCCCGGTCACAACAGCCTTTACCTACTGCGTCCAGATCACCGCATCCAACGTGACGCTGACCAACGCCACCATTACGGGCGGCGGCATAGGCATCGGCATCTTCGGGGTCTCTGGCGTGACCGTCAGCAACACGACGATCTCAGGCGGCGGCAACTCAGGCCTGGCTATCTGGGGCGGGACCCACGGCGTGATCATCGACCACGTATCAGTCACTACCGCCCCGTATGCCAACCACGTCAGCTACTTCATCATCCGCGACGACTCATGTGCCAACCGGCCAACAGACATCGTGGTTTCTAACAGCGACTTCCACGGCGGCTCTCAGTCTGTGGGCTGGTTCGGGCTTGAGGCCAAGTGCGCCCAGAACCTCACAATCCTTAACAACAGCTTCGAGGGCGGGCAGGTACTCGTCTCGCTGCCTGACTCCAACAACGTGCTCATCAAGGGCAACAGCTTCTCGCTGCCGAACACAGGCGCTTACTGGGGCGTCGAGATCGCGCACGCCAACGATGTAGTGGTGGACGGCAACACCTTCACCGGCAACTCGTCGCAGTACGCCGCCGCGGTCGAGCAGAACTCAGGCTCTCTCAGGGCCACCTTCCGCAACAACATCGTGCGCAGCGTCTACGTGGGCTTCGATAACCCCACCAGCGTGTTCACGTTCTCTGGCAACAGCTTCAGCAACGTGAGCTGCCAGACCGCAAGCAACGGTAACTGTATCGCGCCACCAGCCACGGGATCGGGAGGGCTGCATGGCTAGCGGCAAGGTAGTCGCGGTGATCACCGCCATAGTCGGCCCCGCCTCTTCGCAGGCCTCGGCTAACACCATTGCCGGCGCATCTTCGCCCGCCGAGGTGTTCCCCGTCTGGGACTTCGCCGACGGCGCCACCTCCTATCTGGACTGCTACGGCACGATGGGGCCGGACTACGCGGGCGGTGGGCTGACTGTGCGCCTGCCCTGGGCCTCTACCGCCACCACCGGCGACGCCCGCATCGGCGTGGCCTTCCGTGCCTTCCCTGACGACGCAGAGGACATCGATAGCACTGCCTTTACCTATGACTACAACCTCGTAACCATCACCGCGGCCTCTGCCGCGGGCGAGACGGTCTACGACAACGTGACCTTCAGCGATGGCTCCGATATGGACTCCGTTGGCCTGGGCGAGACCTTCATCATGCGCATCGAGCGCGTGGGAGGCGACGCCGCCGACACGATGTCAGGCACCTTCCGCCTGCTGGCCCACAACATCCAGATCAGGGAGACGTAATGACTCCCATTCTCTTTGACGCCACTACGGACAAGGTGGACTACGGCGACATAGCGGGAGTTGCCGGGGCCACTGCACTGACAGTCGCTCTGAGCTTCTGGACGCCTTCCGCCTTTGTGGACGCCCGCAACTGGTGCGGCTCCTGGGACGACGTAAACCAGAACGCCTTTATCCTGGTGCAGAACGGCACATCAGGCACCATCGGCTGGGCAGTCGCCAACGGCTCTAACAACCTCGGCAAGCAGACTGCCGCCAACGCGCTCGCCACCAACACCTTCTACCGCCTGTGCGTCTCATGGAGCACCACCACCACGATGGAACTGTACCTGAACGGCTCCGCTGTGACGCTCAACTCCTGGTTTAGCACTGGCACGGTCAACAGCATCGCCAACAGCACTGAGCCGGTATCTCTAGGCAAGACGGCCACGCACAACGCCCACTTCGGCGAGTACTCGGACTTCGCCATCTGGACACGGGCATTGTCAGCGGCGGAAAAGACCGCTGTGACAAAGGGCTGGAGTCCGCTGCACTTCCGCCAGAACCTCATCCTCTCCAGCAGGCTGGGCAACAACTCGGCGGGCGGTTGCTATGACGAGGTAGGCGGCGTAGCTCCAACCCTGACGAGCATCGCTGCTGGTGCCAATGCGCACCCCTACATCTATTACCCGATGCCGCAGCAGCAGATGTACAAGCTCGCGGTAGTCGCGTCCAGCGTAAGCGGCCCACTCATCGGCGAAGGCCATCTCACGGGCGAAGCCATCCTTTCAGGCGGAAGGCTGGCGCTGTAGATGGCGCTTACAGACTTCGGCACCGTTCCGGCCAGCACGACTCTCTACGTCTACTGGACCTCCCATGCAGGCTCTACGGGCGCTATGTCAGCGACCACGAACCTGGCCGTGGGCGACATCCTGATCTACAAGAACGGCTCCACGACCCAGAGATCGTCTACTTCCGGCTTCACCTTGCTGGACACCGACGGTCTGGACTTCGACGGCATCACCGGCCTCAACGGAGTCTCCATCGACCTCTCAGACAACACGGACTCCGGCTTCTACGCCGTTGGGTCGTCTTACCGCGTGATCATCGGGCCAGTGACCATCGACAGCCAGACCATGTACATCGACGCCGCCAGCTTCAGGATCGGCGTAGCCGAGAACACGTCCGGCACTCCCGTGGTAGACGCGGGCCGCATCAACAACGTCTCCACCTCGTCTGTGACGACCATCAACGCCAACGTGGGCACCACGCAGCCAATCAACTACACCGGCACCGGCGCATCTGCCCTGGCAAAGGTAGACGTACAGGACTACGGCGGCTCAGCCGGCACATTCGCGAGTGGCAGGCCTGAAGTGAACGTCTCGCACTGGAAGGGCACCGCCGCTGCTGCCGTGGACACCGCCGGCTATCCAAAGGTCACGGTTAAAGCCGGATCAGGCACGGGTGAGCTGGACGTTACGTCTGGTGTCGTCAAGGCGAACCTTGCCCAGATTCTGGGCACTGCCCTCACAGAGACATCTGGCCAGATCGCGGCAGGCTTCAAGAAGCTCTTTGACGTAGCGTCCCCCGTTTTCACGCTGCTGAGCGTGGTGCAGACCGGCGATAGCTATGCCCGCCTCGGCGCCCCCGCAGGTGCTTCTGTCAGCGCCGACATCGCGGCCGCTAAGGTGGACACAGCCGCCATCAAAGTGCAGACCGACAAACTGACCTTCACGGTGGCCAACCAGGTTGACGCCAACGTGCTGGACTGGAAAAGCTCTACGGCTCCGGCTATGACGGGCGATGCCTACGCGCGGCTAGGCGCTCCTGCCGGCGCTTCGGTGAGCGCTGACATAGCAGCCGTCAAGGTGGATACGGCAGCCACGCTGGACGACACCGGCACGTCGGGCGTAGTCGTCGCGTCAGGTTCGAAGACGGGCTACGCCCTGACCTCTGCTTACGACTTCGCCAAAGGCACCGTTGCGGTTACAGAGAGCTACGCCGCCGCCAATGCTGCTCCTACACCCGTCCAGGCGCTCCTGGCCATTCTGCAGAAGCTCTATGAGCGCTCAGTATCGGGCACCACGGAGACCATCAAGAAGCTGGACGGCTCTACCACGGCGGCCACGGAGACCCTGGACGACGCGACTAACCCCACGAGCGTGACCCGTGCCACTTAACCCGAATTACATCACCCTCGGCCTCGGGCCATCGTCCGACATTGGGCACCTGGTCCTGCTGGGCCTGAGTCCTGTAATTCCTGCGGTTGTCACGCCGGCCATCGCCAGCGGCGACCCACGCTACCTGCGCCCCTACGCGGACGGCTTCAAGGCCTATAACCCCCAGCCTGCCGACTACTCGACGGGCTTCAAGACGTACAACCCGCAGCCCTACAAGAGCTATGGAGGCGACGTATGAGCTGGACTCCTGCAGACGAGCGCCTCTTCGTGCACCAGGAGGCTCCCTTCCTCGTCCACCGCATCTCCACATGGACGGCGACGGGCAGCACCTCGCGCGGCACAGACACCTTGCTGGCCAAAGACACCGGCCTCAATAACCTGACCGCCCAGTGGGGCCAGGGGGCCTGGCTACTGCAGCCCGGCAACCTCGCTACCGCAACGGACAGGCACCGGCAGATCGGCGCGCCTTCCGGTGGCAACGCCTCCGACCCCTCCAGCGGCTACATCTACGTCCCTGCCGACTGGGGCACGGCGCCGCAATCAGGCGACGCCTACGTGGTGATGTCGATCCCTTCTCGCATTTACTTTCAGCAGATGCTCAAGACGGCAGCCGAGCTAAAGCTGCCTTACTTCGCGCCTTACGAGCCGTTTACCAACGCCTCCTTCCAGACCTCTTCGGGCGGCAATATCGCCACCTGGAGCGTCACGGGTGGCTCGATCACTCCTTCAACCTCGGCGGCCAACGTCAGGGATATGCAGCAGTCCGGCTTCTTCAACGTCTCTTCTGGGGGCGACATCCTCAAGTCAACGTCGATCCCCGTAGAAGCAGGACGGGATTACGAGACCTGGACCAAGTTCCGCACCGATGTCGGCGGCCCCTTCTACGTGGCTATCCGCGACGTGACCAACAGCGCCGAGATCGACTCCAGCTCTCGTGTGGGCCACTCCTATGAGGGCTTCCACACGGTTCGCCGCACCTTTACCGCACCCACCGGCTGCAGGGAAGTGCAGGTCTGGATTTACTGCACCGGCGCCACGGACGACGGCTGCTTCAACTACGTCACGGGCTTCACGCCCATGAACACGCGCGAGGTGATCCTGCCCACGTGGGTGACGAAGGTGAGCCAGATCAGGAAGGTGCAGCTGGCGCGCTACACCAGCCAGATCGATGCCAACGTATTCGACGCCAACTCGCAGGTATTTGAGCCGGGCCTGAAGCGCTACGCCGATTACACCGTGAGGGTTAACCCCGGCGCTGCCAACCCAGCCCGCCTGGAGTTCGACCCCTCCGTGAGGCTTTCGGGCAAGGAAATCTGGATGGAGGCAGTACGGCCTACGTCCGACTTCACCACCTTCACGGACGACTATGCCGGCGAGTCCGTGACCTGCAACGCGCCGCTAGAGCTGTTCGGCAAGCTGCACATCCGCAACCTCTGCCAGTACATCGTCTCTGACGTGGACCCCAACGACTCACGGGCTAACGCCAAGCTCGACGTATTAGACGGCCACCTGCGGCCAGACGGTACCAGGGCGGGCGGCGAGCTATCAGCGCTGATCCAGGAATACATGGGCGAGCTGGAGCCTTCCGGCCAGTCGCGGCGAAGCGTGCCCATGTTCAGGGTGACGTTCTAGTGCCGTACTCCGTGCTGCACCCAGAGTTGCAGGCGCAGAAAGCGATAGAGGCGCTGTCGCATGCGGGCAAGCTCGTCTCTTTTGACGAGCTGCCCAACAAGTACGTCATGCAGCAGAAGGGCGCTTTGGCCTTAGACGACATCGCCCTGCCTTACTACGTGTTCGGCCAGGACAGCGACATGGGCGACCGCTTCCGCACCGCAGTACCAACGGGCGGCGGCGCAGAGCCTTACGTCTGGCAGGAAGTTGTTATGGGTGACATCGCCGGAGAAGGCCAGGCTTCCTGGGGCATCTTCGATTCGCCGGTTAACTACACGAACGGCTTTACGCCGGTGCTGGCGGAAGCAACGAAGGTCTACAACCCAGCCCATGACGATAACCCCGCCACGACTGTGACCGCAGGCAACGACAACGCTCAGGGCGGCCAGGTCACAAAGACTCAGGAAGCGGACACCACCGAGGGGACGAAGGAGACGCAGGTAACTGCCTCTAACCCCTACTACGCAGACGACGACCGCGTGCATCCCGTTTTCGGCGAGGACTGGGGCTAGATGGTCGCTGCGCGCAAGCCAACCGGCCAGACCGTCAGATGGGGCAACGGCGTCCTGACAAAGGCCGTCGAATTCTTCGCTGCTGGCGCCAAGATCGAGACCAACCCGCAAGCCTCAGATGGGCTGGCGGTCAACCAGAACCTGCTCGATAGGACGACACAAACCAACGTCTACAAGTTCACGCAGTCCGACTACTCAGGCGGCATGGCCTTTATCCCTGGAGGGATCGGCGTAGACAAGGCTGACGGCAACGTCTACGTCAGCAACGAAGGCATCATCACCCGCATCAAGAACTATGCAGGCCTGGGCTACGCGCCGACCAATCAGAGCGACGTAAAGAATCCCTCTAACGCCTCCGTAGACATCTCAGGCGGCGGCTTGCGGACTCAGTCATTCGTCATCCCCGTCACGGAAGCCGGCGCGGTACACCAGCGCTGGTTTTCCCGTATCGGCAGCAATATGTGGAAGGAAGTCGATGAGTCCACCAAATCGATAGAGGCGATGGTGCCAGGCGGCGCGGCAGCCACTATCAGGGCGGTAGGCGTCAGCGCCGGCTATCCCGTTATCAGCACCGTAGGGACCACGGCAGACACCTATCTGCGCGACCCCGACCTTGACGACGACACGCCGACCACTTTCGCGGCGATCACTCATACCGACGCCGATGATGGCTTCTACGTCATCCAGTACCTGCCCAACTCAGGCTGGACGATCCTTATCGGCAACTTCGGCGGTGAAGGCCCTTACGTCTGGGGCTACAGCCCAACCGACTTCACAAACATATTCCTGGGGACACCGCTGACCAGCCTGACTCGCATTGTCGATACGGCGAGCAAAGACATCTTCGGCTCGCTGGCTTCTGTAACGGTAGGACCAAAGAACCCCGCAGCGGCGGTAGTCATTAACGGTGGCGGCGGTGCCTGGTCCAACCTGGGGAATATCCTCAACGGCTCTGACAACACTTACGCGACTTCACCATCCTCTCTTACCGGCGGGACGAGGATCGCCCTCTACGGCCCCGACTTCAGTGCGGTACCGGGAGTATCCCGCATCGTTGGCCTGCAATTTGACCCCGAAACAAAGGAATCGAACGCCGACGACAACCTGTTCTGGGCCGATGTAAGTGATTCAGCCGCGGACACCAATGTCGGCGGGCTGAAGGTGTTGATTGATGGCGAGGCGACGGGGATCAGGCAGCGCCCGTCCAATACAGAACTGGCTACGTCAGACCGCGTGGATACGGTAGGTGGCCCGACAGACCCTCTGGGCACAAGTCTTGTAGGTTCTCAGGTGCAGCACGGCCTGGGCGTGGAACTGGGATGGGGTTCTGCTCTCGGCTCGACGGCGCAGGTGTCAGTCGATGCCTGCCCAATGTCCGTGACCTACCAGATGCCCGGCACGCAGATTAGCGCGGGCGGCACAGACATCTGGGGCGTCAGGGCGCACCGCCTCTTCCCCGACCGCGTGGCGTTCGTCTCTGATGGCGTCCTGGAAACGCTGGACTTCACATTTGACCCTGCCAGGAACGAACCCACGGCAGCGCTGGGCTACCCCAACTGCGGCGGTATGACCTGGGTGCATGCGGCGATCCCCTTCGGCGGCTCTTACGCGGTAGCGGGTGGAGACACGGAAGGGCCGGGCGAGCGCATCCTGATCACGCAGGAGAACGGCAAGCCCTTCGACCTCACAGCCCAGAAGATCAGCCTGTACAACGGCGGCAAAGAGTGGCGCTGCAACGCTCTCATGGACTGCAACGGCATGCTGGGCATGCAGATGGTGCCCACCGACTACTCAGACATGCAGTGGGCTTTCTGGGACCCGATTACCGGCAACGTCTACTGGGACACGGTGCAGCAGTCCAAGACCGACCTGCAGATTTCAGTGCAGGCCATCCCTTACGCCGAAGCGACGCTGAACGTCGGCCAGAGGCAACTCTACAGTCCCTTCCCCAACACCACCAAGACAGCCTTCCGCAGGGAGTACATGCCGACCAACATGTACGCCGACCCGCGCAAGTCTCACACCTCAGAAGCGCGCTTTAACGGCTCTCTGTCTCTGACCTCAAAAGAGATGGTGGTGGCTTACGGCGAGGCCTCCGTGACCCTGCTCAGAGCCGACCACCAGGAGCGGCAGATCGGCGACGCCAACAGCACGACGGGGACGGTGGAGCTAAAGATCGATACGACTGGCGACACCACCGTGGCCTCGCCCGCTGTAGACCACACCTTTACCTCCGGCTTCTCAGCGACTGTAGCCAGCCGCGGCAACTACAACGTGCCGAAGGGCAAGGCGCTGCAGACCATGATCCTCAAGCTGACGCTTACTCAGGGCGACGGCGCCAGCCCCACCAGTCCGAATGGGCTGAGCAACCTGCTCTATTTCGCACCGCAATGGCCACAGTTAAGGCGCGTCACGCTGGAGCTGGTGAACTGGCCCACGGCTGACATCTACGCCCTTGAAGATCAGCTAATCGCTGCCCAACTGCAGCAGAGCGCTATGCCGCTGGAGTTCGGCGGCCAGAAGTGGATGGCGGCCTGGGACCCCACGTCCTTCAGCGTATCGCTACCGACGCTGAACGCAAGTCAGCCGGACGCCGATGTACGCAACGCCTCTATCAGCTTCTACGAGACCTACGGGAGCATCACATGAAGCTGTTTGACTGGCTGGCGCTGATCTTCCTCGTGGCATTTAGCACGGCGATGGTCATTGCAATAGCGGGGCAGGCGGGGCACTGAGGGCAAGGCCCCGAAGGGCCATGAGCATTCACGACTGATAGGAGCAGCCGCAATGCAGCGAGAGATTACCACAAGATGCTAGGCGCGATAAGTTTCGACCTCAACCTGGCCGTATTCCTGCAGCCAGCCATGCTGCTGTCGATTGCGGGTGGCCTTTTGTGGTCAGTGAAGGCGATCAAGGCCCATCAGGACAAAGCTATCGCGGCCCAGACCGGCGCTATTCAGGCGTCTCTTGATTCCAAGACCAAGACACTTACCGACGCAGTAAAGAGCGTGGACAAGAAGGTAGACGACGTGATCGTTACCCAGAAGGCGGACCACGCCGAGCTGGTGAGGCACGGTGAGGACATCGCCTTCCTCAAGGGCGTCGCTGCCGAGAGAGCGCGCATTACAGACGCCGCAGCTGCCTTCGGGCACGCGCTGGCGCCAGAAGAAACGAGGCATGACCAAACATGAGAATCGTACTTATCGTCCTGGCCGTCCTGTGCGGCGCCGCGGCCATCGTCGGCGCTGACTTCGGCAACGTCACAACGGTGCAGATACTCGGCGCTGGCCTGATATGCGCAGCCGCCTCGCAGGTGACACCTTGAGGGCGCGGATCGTTCACTACAACCCGCGTTCCTCCAAGAACATCTCGGCCTGCAGTCTGCCGCTGGCGAAGCTGGTCTGGACAATCCACAAAGAGGCCACGGAGTGCCGCAACTGCCTGCGCTCTAAGGCTTTCTTAGAGGATGACTCCCATTGACTGCGTGCATCACTGGCTCTTACCCACGGAGCCTACGACTACAAGCCCAGAAGGGCCGATGTATCGAGGCGTCTGCAAGAAGTGCCATGAGGTCAAGGAGTTCAGGCCAGCAATGGACACCTACGACGATCTACAGCACTACGTCCAGCCAGGCATGTGGGGCGTGCAGTTTCAGCGGCCTAATCGAGGAATGAGGGATATGGAATGAAGAAGCTCGCAGGTCTGCAGGGGGAATTTCACCCGCTATACCTGACTTTAGACAGTTGCCTAACTGCGACCCCTCTTGGCTTGCGCGGCTTAGCCAAGACTGGGATGTCATTCGCCGCGCTTATCGGGGCTGCTTCTTCAGGAGCATTTTAGCATGAGCGCGTTAGTCCTGGGTGCGGGCTGCTTTATTGCAGGCGTTCTGGCGCTGGCCGGACTGCTGATCTGGAGGAGCAAGGAATGATCGTCCGCGGCATCGATACTGACAACTACGATGGCGACATCTCAGTCGCGCGCTTCCAAAACCTGCACGACAACTACGGCGTGCGCTTCAACATAGTCGGCTGTCAGGTAGGCTCAGACGGCAAGAACTACACCGACAGCCAGAAGCGCAACTCGCTGGAGGCGGGCATCGACGTGCCCTTCCACTATGAGTTCCTCTACTGGAACGACAACGACCTGGTGCGCATGAAAAGGGCAGCCAGCTTCGGCCTGCCGGTTGCTATTGACTGCGAGTACGGCAACGGCATGCCAGGAGGCCCACAGGCCACCGTAGAGCGCATACAGCAGGCTAAAGACGCGCTGCTGGCAGAGGGACTCTACTGGGGCATCTACACCGGCCAGTGGTGGTGGCCGGGCGCTACGGGCAACTCTAGCCAGTTTGCCACTGACAGGCTCTGGCACGCGGCCTACCCCTACGGCAACAAGCTGCCGCCCGTCGAGTTCCTGCCGGACGACCTCAGCGTCAACTACGGCGGCTGGACCAAAGCAGACGTGCACCAGTATGCGGACACCTGCTACGACGAAAAGGGCTTCGACATGAACGTCATGGAGCTGGCTGAAGGGGACACAACGCTGGACTTCAGGCCTGGGCTTGACGGGCTGATCCGTCAGGGGCCGTACCTGATCCTCTACAACGAGGGCGTGCCGATCTTCCGCTACGGCGGCTCGCTGCCTGGTCAGGCTGCCAAGAATTACGGAGGCTCCTGGCGGTGGCTTATCAACGACGGCGGGGCGGCCCGCTTTAGCGACAAAGAAGGAGACTGAACATGACCTTCAAGCAGATTCTTGGCGCCGCAGCTGCGGCCCTCGGTGCCCTCCAGGTGGGCATCATCAACCTGCCTATCACTGACGCGCAGAAGTCCGTTATCGGGCTGCTGGTGACGGTAGTGGCGGTTTTTCTGGCAGGGCTGGTAAAGCCACCGAGCGAATGAACGACAGCCAGCCCACGCCAGAGGACTTCGAGGAGCACGTCATCAACTACAACGGCGCTGCTCACGATACAGACTGCCCGTGTCATCAGTGCGCTAGCTGGTTTACATGGGCATCGAGCCGTATATCAGGTCGCTGCGGCCATTGCGGGCGGCCCATTGATGACGGTCACGAGCTGAACAAGATAGGGCTGCTGATAGGGTGCCCGAAGGCTAAGACGGCTTAGGGATTATCCGCGACCCACCAACCGCTACCGCTCATTGGGCCTGAGTAAATGTTCCAGCCGCCGGCGGCGCGTGCAAGCGTCTCAGGCGTCAATTCCGTGGCAGCTGTACCAATAGGGTTATCAGCCAAGAAATCCCATTCGCCTGCTGGCCGTGTCTCCATGACTAAGCCGTCGCGGAATACAACCTCACGCTGCTGCGGGCAGCCGCAATCCCAGTAAGCGCCGCATGTGGGACAGAGGTCGTTCATGCTGCTTCTCCTAGATGGGTTGGGCTGCTGGGCCTAAGCCTTGTCCGTGCTTCGCGCAAAGGAAACGCGGAGGGTCTTGCAGGACGAGGTGCCGCACGGTATCAGGATTCATGCTGACATTGGCCGCCCAACCGAGAGGTGCCCAACTTGCCCGCTCCTTGCAGCCTTCATATTCGCAGCGGTGCCAGACCTCGTTCGCGAGATCATATGGCTCATAGCGTCGCGTCACGAATCTATTTTACTCCGTATTTCCAGCATACGGTGATGAGCAGAAGCACAAAGACCAGCGTAAGGATCACTGATAGATCAGACGCAGGAGCCTCTGAGGGTAGATCGAGAAACCCGTGCATTAGCCCTGGTCGAAGAAAGGCCGCAGATCACCAAGCGGCAGCCAGCGAAACGCCCTGACCGGCTGGTCTGCTGCCACCAGCGCATCATCCCCACAGGTGCCATAGAGGAAGATCACCGGCAACTGATTTTGGTACAGCACCCGTATGGGCGGGTTAAAGCTAACAACGGGGCGGTAGGTTGTGGCCTGCCGCACTGCCTCTTGATGTTCAGTCATACTGCCCTCGTTCCCAAATCGAGCTTACGCATCTGCGCCAGCCCGCGCCTCTCGCGGGTCCACTCACTATAGCGCGCCGTGGTCTCAATACTCTCATGCCCCATGACCACCTGGAGCGCTTGAATATCGCCGAACTGCTCCATGAACTCCGTGGCGAACAGCGAGCGGAGCCGGTGCGGGTGTATGTGGTCGATCTTGGCGGCGTCGCCGATCCTGTAGAGGATCTTGCGTATCTGGTGCGCCGCTAATGGCCGGCCCCACTTGCTCAGGAATACCGGCCCGGGCGCAGGGAACATGCCGAGAAACACATGCAGGCGCTCCAGCACCGAAGCAGCTGGTGCTAACAGCCGCTCTTTCTCGCCCTTGCCCACGATCTTGATAACGCCGCGCTGCCAGTCGATCCACTCCGTCTGCAAGGCGGCTACTTCACTGATACGGGCGCCAGTAGACGCCATGACCAGGATCATCAAGCGCTCGCGTTCGTCGCCGCAGGCGTCAAGGATGCGCGACAGCTCATCGGTGGCTAAAGGCTTTGTGGGGAGCGTCTTGCGGCGCTTGATGGAGATGGTGTCGCTGGGGTCGTCCTCGCGGTAGCTGATCTCTTTTAGCCAGGCGTAGAACCAGTGGATTCCCGCCACGTCATTGTGGACGCGGGAGGTGCCTACTACCTGGAGGCGGGAGGCGATCCAGTCGCGCAGGTCTTGTTTGCGCGCCTCGTAGGGCGTCATCTCGAACTGAGCGCACCACTGCCAGAACAGCTTTACGCCGGAGCAGTAGGTGCGGACCGTCTCAGGACTCTTATCGCAGCTCAGCAAGTAGCGGCTAAAGGGGCCTACAGTTCTCTGCCAATCGTCTGCCATGCGCAAGACTTTCTACCAGCGGGGCAAAAAGTCGAAGGTGACAAGGCCACCTTTGTGAAAATCGGCTTTCCTTATACGGTTCTGTAAGCTCCGAGAGGGTCGATCAGCCTATGCCGTCGCCTCAGCTAAAGGGCGGCGTATTGCGGGGCGGCCATAAGCAGCCAGTGCCAATTCGTCATAGGGGCAATCCAGACCAGCTGCTAACTTTTCTAAAATGTCAGGGTGCGGGCGCTGGGACTTCCCTGTGAAAATATCCACGACGGTGTGGTATGGCAGGTCGCACTGCTTAGCCAGGGCGGTCTTATTGGGATTCTGGCCGAGAAGCTGCTCCAGATACAGCTTGAGTCCGTCTTTCATGATGCTAACTTTACGCGAGCGCGGTACTGGCGTCAAGGAATTTTTCAAAACTCGTGCCTCCCTGCTGGCAAAACTGCTTGACATCCTATTCGGATAATTTCATAATTCGGTTATCAAGTTATGGAATCGATACGAAAGGGAAAGGCTGCTATGGGCGACTCCTCCTTGACTGGTAGCGCCACGGGGCTACGATCCCCGGTCTCCGCCTTGAAAGGGCGGCGTCCTAGTCCACTAGACGATGGCGCCATGTCTCCATCCCTTCGCGTCGCCAATGGGGAGGGATACCCGGGTTCCTATCTACGGAGCCTCCATCCCGAATCTGAGACCGACTGTTCAAAAGAGAGAATGGGGATTGAAACACCGATTCTCAGCCCTTCGGTTTCGGTCCCCGATTCAAACGGTTCTCTGGTTCCACTGGAGATTGACCGCAGCGAGAAGCGCTGCTGCGTAGAGGGCTGCACAGAGCCGGCGCTGCACGCCCTGGGCGCGAAAAAGACCTACGGCCTGTACTGCACGCCGCATGCCATCGAAGAGGCGCGAGAGCGCGCTAAGGCCTCATGGGAAGCCATCAAGGCGAACCAGGAGCGCGCCCGATGACCAGTGCGCCGCGCTGCATTTACATCGCGGGGCCTTACGGTGCCTCCGATTACCTGAGTATCGACCGCAACATCGCTAGAGCGCGTGAGGCTGCCGCTTGGTGCGCTGAGCACGGCCTCTTCTACTTCGCTCCGCACCTGAACAGCGCTCACTTCGAGAATGTGACGCCGACAGTACCAGAGACCTTCTGGAAGGCGCTGGACATGCACCTGCTGCAGTTTTGCAGCGATGTATTGCTACTCGATGGATGGGAGTACAGCAATGGCGCCCAGGCCGAGTACGCCGTCGCGCTGCATAACGGCATGCCGTGCTGGCGGTGGGACGAACGCGATCTGATCCTCGGCGGTGACGCATGACGCTGCTCATAGCCGGCATCGCCCTGTATCTCTTCGCTGCCTTGTTTGCTCTGGCGCTGGCAGGGGCCGCTGGTAAGGACGCCCCACGATGACGCTACCAGAGCCGTACTACGTGGACCCGGCCAGCGGCATCACGATCTACCACGGCGATGCGCGAGACATTGCGCCGCAGCTCATTGGCTGGAATGTGCTTCTGACAGACCCGCCTTATGGCGTCGATGGTGGACGCGGCGGGCAGGCTCGGGGTACGACTGGCAAGGCTAAGTACCAGGGCGAGTGGCCCGACACGCCAGCCTATATCGAGGAGGTGGTGGTCAACCTACTCGCGCAGTTATTGCCGGCCGCTGAGCGCGCCGCAGTAACGCCTGGAGTTCGTTGCCTTTTCCTGTACCCGCCGCCAGCCGATATGGGCGTGTTCTTTAGCCCAGCATCAGCGAGCTTCAGTCCCTGGGGTATTCAGACATGCCACCCGATTCTCTACTACGGCAAGGATTTCCGTGCTGGCCGCGCGCCGCTTCCTAACGGGCGTGCGGTGAATGAGGCCGCAGAGAAAAACGGGCATCCTTGCCCCAAGCCCATCCGTGCATGGAAGTGGTTGACGGAGAAGGTTAGCCGCGATGGTGATGTGCTACTCGATCCCTTCATGGGCAGCGGCACCACGCTGCGAGCTGCAAAGGACTTAGGCCGCCCCGCTATCGGTATTGAGATCGAAGAGCGCTACTGCGCCATCGCTCGCGACCGGCTGCGGCAGGAGGTGCTAGCGCTATGACCTGTCCACGCTGCGGCTCAACGCACCTGCACGCCGATCTGGACGGCGACTACTACTGCCTGGGCTGCTTCCACACGGTGTCATTCAAGGCAGCCCCGGCGATCCCTACACACGCTGACCTGCTAAGGGACGGCCACGAAGATGCGGGCCGTACAGCAGCACACCGGCGGGCAAAGACGGACTACCGCAAGGGCGAGCGCTACCTGCAGTACCAGGACGCCCGTTATCCAAACGCCGTCAGAGAAGAGATGCAGCTGGCACTGGAAGAGGCGGCGAGTTGAAGGCCGCCGAGTTGCGGGAGATGGAGCGCCGCGGCGAGCACCGCCTGCAGCAGATGCGTATCTGGCACGGCGTTGACCACGCCTTCACGCCTCACAAGCAAGACAACCAGTGCGACAAGTGCGGGCGGGAGCAGGAGTACCTGCGCCACACCAGCAATGTTCAAGGGAGGCTCATATGACTGCCGTGGCGTCGTTCTGGAACGATCCCGCCTTCGCCGAGTTCCTGCCCTACATCAAGGTCGAACCGGCGCATGACACGGCGAAGGGCCGTAACCGGCTTGAGGTCTTGACCCGCATCCCTACTGACGTGCGCTTGCGGGCGCTGGCCTTCAAGGGCCGCTGTGTCGCCTGCGGGCGCGAGATCAATGTCTTTCGCAGCCGTGGGCCGGTAAGCCAGCGCGCACCACATGTGACGGGCCATCCATATCTCGCCGCTACGTGCGAGCTGGAGTACCGCATCGGTTGCGCCAGAGGCCAGGCCGCGAGGAACGCCTACAAAGCCATTGCCGCCTTAGCGCTTGAAGTGCAGGGCGATCAGGGACAGCAGGGAGGCCTGTTGTGATTTCGGTCCCGCCCGCGTTGACGGCATCGGCCGCCGTCGGCGTGACAAAAGAAGATGCCGCTCACCGGCTGAGCGGCACTTCGGCTAACAGGGCGCTAGAGACGCCCGGAAAGCAAGGCAATCATACATGAACGTAAAGCTGCCAATCTCCTACACCGAATATCTCGGCTACTCAGAGCGTGAGCAGAACAAGAGCTGCAAGGAGATCGAGGCCGAGCTACGGCAGGCCAAGCTCAACCTGACGGTGCTGATCTGCTCGACGCCCTGGGCGCTGCTCTTTGCCTTTCTGGTGGCGAAATGAGCTGGCACGACGCTACCTGCTCTGCCTGCCATGCCCGGATAAGCGACTGTCAGTGCGTACTCGATAGCGATACGCAGGAGCAACGAGAGGCATGGGTAGAAGGGCTGAAGCTCTACGACGCCCAGACGCCGGAGGAGATCAAGCGCATACAACTGCGCGCTCTGAGGGCTGTATCGGTAGGGCTGCCTGACGAGGGCTACGACCCTAAGTCCTACTCCACCTTCCAGCGTCAGACAGACGAGGCGCAGATGTACTACCTGGAGCATGCGCTTTGAACGGCATGAGCCGCACCCAGAAGACAGTGCGCCGAGAGGTAGCCAAGGCAGTAGCGGCGCTGGAGGAAGAGAACGCAGAGCTGCGCGAGGCGCTGGTAATAGCGGTACGTCATGGCCGCAGCGGAATCTACCCCGTTAATCCATACATCCGAGAGGCGCTGGCGGTAGTAGACCCAGAGCATTTCGCGGCGTATGCCCACCAACCAGAGGCGAGCCGTGGCTGAATTCGAGGTGAATATCCTCCTGCCTATTTGCATAAGGCTAGAGGCTGAATCAGAAGAGGAGGCACTAAGGAAAGGCTTTTTCGAAGCGAGCAACGTGATCTGTGAGTGGCCGCATTCTGTCGGCTTCCCGCAGGAAATGAGCATTACAGAAATCAGCAGTCAGAAAGAGGAAATAACGTGCCAGTAATTGAGCCAAGTGTGGGCAATGCGCCCGAACTGGATGACGGTCTGTATCTCGTTGAGTGCATCGCCATTGAGGAAAAGACCGTGGAAAACGATCAGTTCGGCAACAGAGACAAGCTGGAGTTCTCATTGAAACTCCTGGAGGTCGTGGATAAAGACGGCAGCGACATCGTTCTCAAACCGCGAGTCAACCGGAAGTGGTCCGAAAAGGCCACGCTCTTTCAGTACGCCACGGCCTTCGGATATGAGGCCGATCCAGCTGAGCCAATCGACACCGATGTACTCCTTCACCGCCAGGCACGCGCCACGGTTCACACGGAGAAGGAAGGCGACTGGCCGCGCGTGACGGGCCTCATGGCGCTTCCTAGAGGCCGCACGACGAGGGCGAAGGCCGCAGAAACAGACGGCCCGGATATTGACGGCTTCTGGAAGCGCATCCGCAGCGCCGGTTATGAGCGCGGCGATGTAGCGCTGCACCTGAACGTCAGCGTAGGCGCTCTATCGAACAAGGTCATGGGCATGACGCAGGAAGAGCTAGACCAGACGGTCGGTGAAATGACCGGCCTGGAGCCTGACGAGCTTCCGTTCGAAAGCTAGGAGATACGACAGGCGCGGCCTGGTACACCGCGCCGTCTCTGCTCGCGCCCCTTGTGCAGACGGGGCAAGAGGCGCCGGGCAGAGGCACAGAGACTTGAGAAAGGATTACCCCTCCCTGCTCATGAACAGTTTTCGGAAGGCAACTCAAGAAGTAAAAAGGGGCGTTTGCGGCGGTGGCCGTCACGCAAGCGCCTCTACCTGAAATGAAATGAACATAAACAACACGTGGCTAAGGAAGCCCCGCAAGCCGATAGGTGCGGCCAAGCGTGAGATTCACCTGGTCGAGACTTCCTTCTACCCAACAGTAGAGGGCCTGTTCAGGCTGCACCACCTGGACTTCCACCACGTGACCGTGGCTCAAGCGTCGCAACCTGGCTGGCCGGATTACACGGTGTTCGGCGACGGATGGCACGGCTGGCTGGAGATAAAGGCCATTCGCGCTAACGGACGCCCCGGCAAGCTCGACCCGGCGCAGGAGCGCTGGCGGGACACGATCATCAAGGGCGGCGGTGAGTGGCACTGCTTCACGCTGCCGACGGACGGCAAGGTGCTGGAAGTCTATCTGACGGGCCATACAGGGCGCGTCACTGACGTGCAGTGGGGCATAGGAGCAATCGCATGAGCCACGTCATGGCGAGCTTTGGCCTGGACCATGCCTACGTGCGCTGCCCGCATTACCGGCGCGAAGTAAGAACACAGCTGCCGCGAGTACGACCGTGGCGGCTGTTCTTTGACCCGATCCATGACTGGAAGCTGGACCCTGAGTATCCCGATGAGACGGCGCCATTTGGCCTGTGTGGCTGGTGCTGGCACTGGTACAAGGCACGGAATAGAGAAGGAGCGGCGGTATGAACAATGCAATGGGCCGGCCCATGACAGACGGCTGCATCAAGTACATCAAGCACACCGAGAACGGGGTCTGCGTGTTCTGCGCCCCTGAGCATTTCGACTACCGCATCCGCATGAACACGGCGCTGCGCATAGTCCGCAACAGGCGGGCGGGCCAGGACCCTGAATTGCTGCGGCTGGAGCTGGCTAAAGCGCTATTCCCTGAGGCGATGAGGCAGCCGGTATGAGCTTTACATATTCGGCGGACATCTGTTCTTTCTCGGCGGCCCGAATCTACGGCGCTGAGGAGACGGACGAAATAGGCGCAACCGCACGGTTCTTAGCCGCGAATAGCCGCGACAATGAGAGCAGCAAAAATGCCTGAACCAACAAGAAAGCATAGAGCCTATGAGCTGCATCTACAGGGGAAGCTAATGCCCGAGATCATGGTGGCAATCGGCGTGAAATACACATCGACCGCCAACAGCCAACTGCAGGCGCATGATCCGGCGACTTGCAGTGATTGCAAGAGGCAACGTAAGGCAGCATTGCGCCTGGTAAGGAGCGCGTAATGGAGACAGAGACCAGAGTCAGGGAGTGCCCGATATGCCCGCCGTGGGTGATTGCATGCGCTCATTTTGGAGAAGCGCTGGTCATTCTATCAAGCCCGGAGGGACGCCCGACCTGCGTCTGTGAGCGCTTTCAAGGCGAATGGCGACTGATTGAGGCTCCCTGCGCGTCTACTCCCTGCCCAAAAGAGGGCTGCAGCATCCCTGGATGGGCCTGGCAGCCCGGCCTAAAGATGACTCGGCATCTCAATTTCGGCAGCGCGATAGAGGCTTTCCATGAGGCGGAAATAAGCCTGCTGCGAGGTGATAATTATGCGCCTGTATGATGCCATGAGGGAGGCCGAAATGCGGCAGCGTATCGCGGCATTTGCGGCGCGATATTCACATAATCTGCGCCGTAATTCAGGGCGAAAATCGGCTATAATTCAGGAGTCGAGGTCGTGCCTTTTCCGTAAGGCCAATACGGGTACCATAGTTACGGCTCCTTCGCGGAACGGGCGCGGCCTCGACAACCACACCGTTTGCAAGGAGCCTTAACTTTGTCCAAATACGGGGAATACCTCGCCTCCCGTCAGTGGGCACTCAAGAGAGAAGCCGTCAAGGAACGGTCAGGTGGAATCTGTGAGCGCTGCCATAAGGCTGCTGCCACCGAAGTACACCACCGCGACTACTCCAATCTCTACAACGAGCCGCTAACCGACCTTCAACACGTCTGCCACGCCTGCCATATGTTCGAGTCAGGCCTAACCAACATCGACCCTGCTGAACCTGCACCTGGGCCGATTAATGAGCGCGAGTGGCGCGAGAAGATGCAGGACCCGTTCTTTAGGCAACTGCTGGGGCTTTCCAATGACAACGGATAGCTTCGAGCAGCTGCTGGACGACATTGCAGCCGACCCCGCCGGTCAAGCTGCGCTGGAGTCTGTTCTCGATGATGAAGCCATCGAGTTCCTAACGCTGTGCGTGCAGTTTGCGCGCCGGATGCAGCGAATGAAGAACCCATGGCAGGCCCGACGCATCCTGGCTGACGCCATGCTCTGGATGAGGGATGCGAATCAAAAGGGCGCACGAGAGCTGACGGTAGCGCATGCAGATCGCGGGAAGGGCTGGGGCGGTGTTGAGTGACCGCCGAGGCGCTGACAACAGCGCTGAGCGCACCCAACGCCACCTATTCGGATGATCTCTACCGTTTCCACTGGCCGGACTACGGCATTGAGGCGCTGGTGGAACGCCTGATTGCGGAGAAGACCGACATCCGCTGCGAGGTAACCATCCGCAGTGAGCATGAGGGGCGGCTGTATTCTGGCCACCTTCTGCTAATGGGGCCTAACTCCCGGCGTGACGTGGCTAACCAGCTTCGCGACCGTATTAAGGATTTCGACTGGGGCGGCTTCTTAGAGCAGATTTGCCTGCTGAGCCGTGACAGGTTCCGGCAAGGCGAGCCCGTAGTAGAGCTCTGGTCTGTGCCTTCGAGCGAAAACGCGCGTTGGCTGGTAGAGCCGTTCGTGCTGGACCGCGCAATAACGATCCTCTACGGCGACGGCGCTGCCGCTAAGTCGAGCCTCGCGCTCAACTGGGGCATCGCCACCTGCCTGGAGTTCGGGCCAGTGCTGTATCTGGACTGGGAAGACGACGCTGCTACCCATGCCGAGAGGTTAAGGGCGCTTTGTGCCGGCCGCCGCATGGACCCTGCTGGCGCGGAGATTTACTACCAGCGCCGAGCAACCAAGCTGGCTGAGTCCGTGCGCGAGTTGCGGCGGATCGTGGTGGAGAAAGGCATCGTTCTGGTCATTGTCGATTCGCTCGGCATGGCGGCGGGAGATCCCAATAACAGCGACTTTTTGATTGAAGCTGTCCGCGCCTGCCGTGCGCTAAACGTTGCGGTGCTGGCCATCCACCACTTGCCTAAGACGGCGCTCGACAAGAGCAAGCCGTTCGGGTCCGTCTACGCCAGCAATGAAGCGCGGCTGACTTGGCTGGTCGAGAAGGCGCAGGAGGAGGACTCGGACGAGTTCACGATCCTGCTGACGAATAACAAGAGCAACCGATCCAGGCTGTTCGGGAAGCGAGCCATGAAGGTGGCTTTCGCTAACAGTGACGCAGGGGAGCTGGAATCGATCAGGTTCGCATCCGCGGACGCTGCCGAGGTCGAAGCCTTCAGGCTCAAGCTCCCGTGGTGGCGGCACATCGCGCACATCCTGCGCAAGCCTATGACCTACGACGAAATCGCCAAGGCACTGGAGGCGGATAACCGAAAGACCACAGTGGCTAACGTCCGGGCGCGTATGGGCGAACACCCCAAGGTATTCATCAATGTGGGTAGCGCGCGGGCTGCAGTCTGGGCGCTGGCTGAGCAGGACGATGAGGCTAACGCACGCTATCGCACGGTTTCGCACGAGGGCGTGCGCACGCCGTACGTCGAGGCGGAACCCTAGGACATGACTTATTACGCACATACGGAACGAATAAATAAGGGCCGTAGGCGAAGCCCTAGCGTAGCCGTAGGCCCGCTAAGGAAGGAAGAAGAAATTGAGAAAAAAGGAAGATGCTCGGCGCTTAGTGCGCTGCAGCGCTCCGAGCGTACAGTTGACAACTTCAAATGTCAACACCGTATCTGAAAAGAGGCCTGGCGCAGCGGCTGCATACGCTATCGCACGGTTTGCGCACGGTTCGTATGGAGAGGGGGTATGGAGCCTTAATGGACCAAACACCAGACGACGTAATGGGGCGCCTCAACGAGGCCGCGAGGGCGATAAGCGCCGTGATCTGCCTGGTCAACCATCCCGTCTACCGCGTCAGTTGCATGCGGAACCGCGGCCACGACGGGCTGCACTTCTTTCAGGCGCGGTGGGCGAACGACGAGGACGCACAGGAGATGCTACGCGCTGCCTTGCGTGCGATGTCAGACGATCAGGCCTAACAGAGGTTAAGGGGCGTAGTACATGAGCGCAGAGGAGAAAACGAGATGAGCGGCAAGTCAGCAATCGAATGGACGGACGCCGTTTGGAACCCCACGACCGGCTGCAGCAAGGTGTCGCCGGGCTGTGCTCACTGCTACGCCGAGGCGCTGAGTAAGCGCTATGCCGGCGCCAACGGCTGGCCTGCAGAGTTCAAGCCGTGGACGCCTGACAACGCCGCCGAGAACGTGATCCTGCACCCTGACCGCCTGGACGCACCGCTGCACTGGAAGACGCCCCGGCGGGTGTTCGTCAACAGCATGAGCGACCTGTTCCATGAGCAGGTGCCGGACGAGTTCATCGACCGTGTCTTCTCCGTCATGGCCAGGACGCCGCAGCACACATACCAGGTGCTGACAAAGCGGCCGGAGCGCTTCGTGAGGTACTCACGCATGCGCTGCCAAGAGAACGGGCAGGCTGCCTCCTTTTGGTCAGCATTCGAGAACAAGGACTATCGCCCGTCATGGCCGTTGTCCAACGTCTGGCTAGGAGTCAGCGTCGAGAACCAGCGCTGGGCAGACGAACGCATCCCGATCCTGCTGGACACGCCCGCGGCGGTGCGCTTCATCAGCGCTGAGCCTCTGCTGGGGCCGCTGGACCTGACGCATCTCTATGGGCACGTCAACTTCGGCGACCACGTAGACCTAACTGTAGACGCGCTCTCTGGCATGTATACGGCGGCTTGGGCAGGCCGTAAATCTCAGCCCGATAGGCCACTCGACACTCTTGGCCGAGGCAAGCTCGATTGGGTAATCGTCGGCGGCGAGAGCGGCAGTAGACATCGGCCCTTCGACCCTGAGTGGGCGCGCAGCATCGTCGCGCAGTGCCGTGACGCCGGCGTGGCGGTGTTCGTTAAGCAGCTAGGCGGCGCACGCCCTGGCAACGCCCTCGAAGACCTACCGGAGGATTTAAGGGTTCGCGAGTATCCGCAATGACGGACGCCCCGACGACGGCAACGCAGACCTGACGCAGTTGCAACGCAAGACGATACGGCGACGCGGCGATAAAGGGAAATCAAAGTAAGTAGGGAGGAAGAGACAAATGGCAACAGAACAGACGGTGGAAACGCCGATTTGCGAAACGTGTGGTAACGAAAAGGAATGGGTGCGTTGTTGGAACTGTGGCGGGGAAGGCGAGATAGATCGCTACGAAGATGACCCGCTCTGGTACGTGGGGAAGATGCGCTACTGGCCGTGCGAGAACTGTAAAGGACAGGGGCACTATCCAGTGTGCGGCAACTGCTTCCCCGATGCGGTACTCGAATGAGCGCCATCTTTGAGAGCACGACGGTGCCAGGCATTCGTGTGCGTCTGCGTCTGCTCCTCTGGTTATGGCCATTCAAGCAATGGGGCATTTGTTTGGCGAAGAACGAGACAGAGTTGAGCGGCAGCAACAACGGTTCGACGACGGCAACAGGGAAACCCCAGACGGACGCTGAGACGGATACGGCGATAAGAGCTTAAAGCGATAAGCACAGAGTAAGAGAGGACACCCAGCGGATGACATTACAGCTAAGGACAGAGATCACGCGGATAAGAAATGGCTATGCAGCGCAGAGTCCTGAGTTGAGGCTGGCCGGACACGGGTGGCAGCCCATTGTGGCGTGTGGTGCGTTGGCCAAGGCGGTCAGCGCATTTCTCAGGAGCCTGGATCGCTATTCGCCGCAAGAGTATGAGACGGCAATCGCGGCGCTGGTGGAGAGCGGTTCGGTATGGGTTGAGGATGGCCGCCGCCACTCAGTCATTTGCGACGAGCCACTGCCTGTCTAAAGATGATTCTGCGATTAAGACAGAGTAAGAGAGGAAGAAACGCAATGAACAAAACGAAGAATCAGTATTTTCTCGATGACGCGCTGGACTGGATCAGGGCGCGTGTAACTGACGCGCCAGAGGACGCCATCGCAAGGGCGCTGGTCAAGGTGCTCGATGACGACGACTGGCAAAGCCACCTGGAGCTGCGATTAGACGCGGCGCTGCAGCGAGAGCAGGCCTGAATTACAAGAGGCTGCTTACTGCGCTGATCCTCGTCTGTACCGCAGCGGCAGTCTTTGGAACCACAGGAAAGGATGCCAATGACAACAGACAAGCGCCCTATTGTCCAGTGCCCGATTTGCTACACGCGATCTGTGCGGCTGGGCAAGGTGGACCAGATGTACTCCCACAAGGTCTTTATCAGGGAGACGGGCTGGCGGCAGTGCAAGGCCAGCGGAATGACGGTGAAGGAAGCGATCCAGGCGTACCGACAGGCGCAGCCGGAGAACCAGGAGACGACATAGATGCTAACGAAGCAATCGAAGGGGGAGATGGAGGTTCTGGCGAGCGGCGTATTCAGCAATGCGTCAATGCTTGCGAGCGCGATCCTGCAGTTGGACAAAGCTCTGGAGGAGCAACGGACGGAGATGCCATCGAAGGAACAGCCAACGATGGAGGACCGGGTGGCAGCGCTGGAAGCGGTGGTAATGATGTTGGAAGAGTCGAGGGAGATGCAGAGTTCGCAGCCGGTTATCTCGCAGCAGGCGGACGAGCAGAGTACCTCGCGCACCTTGTCCGCGACGTTCTTCCTTGTGAGGGTGGTGGATGGGGAACCGCAGATTATGGGAACGGTTACGTTTCCCGTGCTCAATTCAATCCCGACAGTTGGCGCACTGCGGAGAGGCTTGCAGGGTTCAGGCTTGACGCTGGAGACCCGCGAGACATTGGAATTGCTACGGCAGTCTGGCTCAGCGCCATCGGGTACGCAAACGCAGGAACCGTCAGCGGCTGGCCCTACTGCTGGCATATCGGCGGCTACTAAGTCTGTGGGCCGTGCCGGTGATCTCTGTTACTGCGGGCATAACCGCTGGGCACACACTCATGCTGGCCGTACTTACTGCGATGTGGTGGGCTGCAACTGCAAGTCGTTTCTGGAGCCTGACTCACAGTCCTTCGGTGACTTCTTACGTACAGCAGCAGATCGTTCTGAGGTGACACAATCCAGCCCTTGCGCTAACTGCGGCCATGCACATTGGTCAGCACTGTTTGGCAGACTTGAGACTTGCGGCAGCTGCGGCTGCTCTGCCTACCGTCCAGCAGATCGTTCTGAGGACAACGCGCCTCCGCCAGGAACAGACGCTATCTGGGTGAAGTCCCCGATAGGTGGGAGTAAGGAGACAACAGAACCAATGGCAGATTTGGGAGCAATTACGAACAAGCTCGCAGGCGAAGCGCAAATGCTTTCAGGGCAGCCCATCACTATCAATCCTGTTGCGGACTCTATCCCTGGTGCTGCACCAGTAGCCGATTCGGGAGAAGGCCGCTGGCACTGGCTTCCTGCATCCACGGAGGAGTGTTTTCACCATCCATCTGTGCAGGCCTTTTGGCGTGGGCCAGACGGACGCTTTTACTGTGAGCTTTGTGCTCGCGATGAATTGAACGCAATGACAGCCCTACGGGATATGTACATCAAGTCTGTCGAATCCCAAGTCGCAGCCAATGCTCTTGAATCCCGTACCCTTCGGCAGGCTCAGTTTTATGGGCTAGAAGGAGCATTGCGTGTCAGCACTGAACCAGAGTTGTTTGTTTACGGCGACAGTGACGCGCTCAAGGTAACGCAGGACAAGTTATGGGCTGCCCTTGCTGCTACTGCCCAGCCAGCATGTGAGCAAGCAGAGAATTACGTGAAGGCGCGGATGGCTGCGATGGCAGCAGAAGCGCAGCGGGCTGCTTTGGTAGGCGCGAGCGCTGATGTTTATGGCGCGGCACTAACAAAGCGCAACGAAGCCAGTGAGGCAGCGACAGCAGCGTGGGAAGCGCTCAAGCAGGTCTATATGTCGGTGCAGGTTCCTGCATCAGGGGAGGGCTAGATGGCTAGATTACTTCCCGCCCTTCTGCTTCTCGTCGTGCCATTGATTGCGCTGGGATTGCTTATATTCCCCGGTTTACTGGAACCGCAAGCGAAAGCAACTTTCTCGTTTGAGAGTTGCCGCCAAGACGATGTGCTGAGCATCGTGGTGACCGGCCAGCGTGAGGATGGTTCACCAATTATGGAGTCATCAAACGATTCGGTATGGCTGTGTTCAACGCCGGTAAATGTGCCTGACTCCCTAACCACCGTTCAGCAGGAGGAGAAATGAGCGAGCAGGCAGAAGCATTAGCGCAGGCGATTCGCTACTCGTGGGGGCAGGGCAACCCAGCCGACGACAATCTGCGGTTCGTGGTCAAGGTTGAAGGCCTGCATGCACTTCCGTACAGCGCGCTCGATGTGGCCACGATTCCTTTGCCAGCGCCTCAACGACTCGATGATCCGCTACCCGTTCAGCGATTGGCGGCTGACTTTCAGTGTTGACGATACCGCCATGACAGCGCTCCGTATTTACGAGGACGCTAACAACACTGCGTCGACGGCAACCGCAAGTGCGCATGGGTTGATTCGAGGCGATACGGCGATGAAAAAGAACCAAGACTCCGGTGATAAGGAGGAGAGAAGGGATGGCTGAAGAAGGTTTCGCGCCCAACCCAGACGGCTACGACATCCGGCGATTGCATGAGCGAATCGCCAGCCTGGAAGCAGAACTGCAAACAGCACGAAACGCGATCATCCGACAGGAAGAAGCCTGGATGCCGCGCCTTGAGTCTGCAGAGGCAGAAGCCAGCAGGCTAGCAGAGGCACTACGGCCATTCGCGGAGCTGGCGGCGAGGATGGCCGGAAAGATAGCCGACGTGAGCGTGGTGAGCACCGGCTCCGATGGCAACTTTGGCTACCTTCCTCTGTCCGCTTTCCGCACTGCCCGTGCTGCCCTAGAAGCTCATCGGGAGGGGAAGTAGATCCCCGGTGCTGGTGCTAAAGCGCAAGCTAGGCGAGTCAGTAGTGATCATCTTCGGTGATGTGCGCTGTGAGGTGATCCTGCACCGAGTCAGGCCGGGAGAAGCAAGCCTGGTATTTAAGCCTGACGATGAGGTGCTGGTGCTGCGGAGCGAGATCGATGACGGCAAGCCCGCTAAATCCAGGCGGGCCGTGTAGTCAGGATTACATCGCGTTTTCCGCGGTTGCATTCGTAACAAGCTGTAACGAGGTTGTCCATGCCGCCCGCACCGCCTTTTGATACAGGGTCAACGTGGTCGATCTCAAGCCTGGCTTCATGGGCAGTGCGTCCGCAATAGACGCAGCGATAGTTATCGCGCTGGAGGATGGCAAAGCGTAGCGCTAGGCCAGTGGGCGTCACGATGAGGGTTGTATCGCCGGCCTTACGGGCGCGATGAGTAGCCACCCGGCATTTGCCGGAGCAGTAACGAGCGGCACCAGCGGTACGGAAGCTAACGCCACACCAGACACAGTTAACGAGATGGAATTTATGAGGCTCCGCTGCGAAAGCGCAGGCCTCCGAACAGAACTCCTGATAACCCTGCTTCGGTCCGCCACACTGCGGACATATGAAAGGCCTGTTGAAGCAGGCCTCGCATACGTTGTCGCCTTCTGCGACCTCAGCACCACAAGTCATGCAGGTGGACATTAGCAGCCCTCCTCGTGGCGGCAGCCATCCACGAGGCACCGCCAGTAGTCACTAATAGCGCGCGGGGCGGTGTAAGTAGCGGAGCCACCCTTGCTTACGGGGGTGTGTCCCGCGTCTGTGCAGTGAGTTTCCCACTGGTCAATGATGCGGCCCATTCGCTGGCTGTCGAGTTGGCTGGCTTGGCGCTGGATGATAGCGATTCGGTCCGCCTGGGGGAGACTGCTGGAAGCCCTGAGCACGCACAGGTCACAGCGGCCGCCCTCGGCGGATTCGCGCAGCGAGTCAGTGTGTCCGATGGTTTGCTTGCAGTCGTCGCACTTGATAACGTACTTGCTGGTCATGGAAGATACCCCTTCTTTGACTCGTGCCCTCGGAGGTTGCCGCCTCGCGAGGGCTTCTTGTTGATAGCTGTATGTTACAACATGTAACGGCAGTGTCAAGCCCTCTGGGCCCCTATTTTCGAAAAAGATCAGGCGAGTACGCGTGTTGCGAAATCGTGTAGTATTAAGGCAAATCTAATACGGGCGGCAAGTGGCCGGAGCCTTTCGAGGTCCCGGCCTTTCGCGTTTCTGGAGATATGGCACGAACATATACCGACGAACTCAGAGCGCAGATCATCGCGGAGTGGCAGACCTACCACACGCCCAAGTTGCAGCTCGCCAAGAAGTACGACGTGCCGGAGCCTACAGTCCGCAACTGGCTGCGGGCCTTGACGCCGGTTGCGACCGTTACGCCCGAAAAAAGGCAGGACATTGACTCCCTCTACACAGACTTTGTCGCCGAGTCCCTCATGGGATTACGGGCGCTTGCCCGACGTAGTCAGGACGAAGACTGGCTTCGCACTCTCCCAGCCAAAGACGCCTATCTCTGGTTTGGGACGCTCGCAGACAAAGTCCTGGCCGCGCTCTCGGCTTACCAGTCAGCCAGCGAACATGACGACGGCAGCTGACTACATCCCGCACGGCCCGCACCCGAAGCAGGCCGAGTTCCTCGCGGTGCAGACACTGGAGGCTCTCTACGGTGGCGCTGCCGGCGGTGGCAAGTCAGACGCCCTGCTAATGGCTGCGCTGCAATTCGTGCACATCCCCGGTTACTCGGCCTTGCTTCTGCGCCGCACCTTCGCTGACCTGGCCAAGCCTGACGCGCTGATACCGCGCAGCAAGGAGTGGCTGAAAGAGACTGACGCCAAGTGGAACGACCAGCAGAAGCAGTGGACCTTCCCATCAGGCGCGACGCTCTCATTCGGCTACCTGGAGCATGAGGACGACAAGTACCACTACCAGGGCGCCGCTTATCAGTTCATCGGCTGGGACGAGCTAACCCAGTTCACGGAGACGCAGTACACCTACCTGTTCTCACGCTGCCGCCGGCCAAGCGACCTTAGCCCCAACGCAGACCTGGCAACAGTGCCGCTGAGGATCAGGTCAGCGTCCAACCCTGGCGGCGTAGGCCATGACTGGGTAAAGCAGCGCTTTAGCATCGACCACTCAGGCGGGCACGACGCCAACAGGCCGTTTGTCCCTGCCAGGCTGGAGGACAACCCCAGCCTGGATGCAGTGACCTACGAAGTCTCATTGAGCGCACTCGACGTTGTGACCAGGAGCCAGCTCAGATACGGCGACTGGGACATCGGCGCTACCGGCAACGTGTTCAATCGCAACTGGTGGCGCTTCTACGACGAACTGCCAGAAGGCCAGAGCGTTGCGGGCTACAGCATCGTGGACACCGCCGGCTATGACGACAAGACGACCGGCGACTACGCCGTCATCGCTACGGTGCAGAGGTTCGGGCCGTCACTGTACTGGCGCAAGGTAGAGCGCGGCCACTGGGAGTTCCCAGAGCTAATGCAGCGCTGCATGGACGCTCACGATGAGTTCAAGCTGCCGGTGCTGATTGAGGAAACGCCGTGGGCCAAGCCTTTGATCCAGAGCCTGCAGAAGCGCATTAGCGGCGTGATCCCCTTCAAGATCGAGGGCAGGTCGAAACTCACCAGGGCGCAAGCGGCATCGCCATTCTGTGAGGCCGGCAACTTCTTCCTGCCCAGGGGAGCCGACTGGCTGCCGGAGTTCATCGAAGAACACGGCGCGTTCCCGCTGGGCGCCCACGACGACATGGTGGACACCACGAGCATGGCCGCCTTGAGGATGCTGGTAAGCCGGCAACTGAGCGCAGCCGCCTTTGCACCCTACAAACCTAACGTGCCTGCGCGAGACCGCACAGTGCTTAGCCTGGATGGACGACGCCGATGATCACTGACGGCAAGGACCTGATGAACCGCATCACTGAGCTAGAGCAGGGGATGCAGGGCATCTACACACGAGCGCGCGGCATATCGCAGTGGCGTTCGGCCCAGATGCGCGTCGAGGACTTCCTGAGTCCTGACCTCATGACGATCTCGGAGATGAAGGACTTTAACTACTGGCACGACGAAGCCAGGCTCAAGGGCAAGATCGACCGCCCGCTAGAGATGCGCATCATCGCCACGTCAGGCCTGCAGAGGGACATACGCAAGGCCAACGGCCTGGAGGACATCGAGTCGGGGCGTCTTTCAGAGGGCGGCCTTAACACGGGCGGCTGGCTGTACGACCAGATCATTGAGGGGCTGATCTCAGACATCCTGGTGATGGTCTCCACCAGCTGGCAGGAGTGCAGGACGCCGCCCAGATTACCTGGCGAAGCGAGCACAGCGTACAACGCGCGCTGCGATGAGTACCTGCGGCACTGGAACGGCTGGATCTACGACCTAGTACCCATAGAGGCCGGCAGCTTCACCGAGTTTCGCAGGGAGATTACATCGTCCGGCAGGCGGCTGCAGATACCGTTCATCGATCTTCTGCGGGAGGTGGGCGAGTACGACAAGCAGGCAGACCGCACAACTGACGAAGAGTACGCGCTGCTGGCCAACATCGCCGACCTGAACTTCAAGAACATCGCGCTGGGTACGCCGGAAGCGCCTGAGTCCTGGGGCAGGTCCAACCTCTCCAAGAACTGCACGCTCTACGTCTTTGACGACAACAAGGAGATCCAGTACGCCGTCAGGGGCTTGACCAACGGCAAGCTGGACGACGACCTGCAGATCGTCAAGACGATCCGTAATCCGTTGGGGCGCAACTCGATAGCCGTGGGCTGCGGCAACTACAAAGCCGGCCTGCCCTTCGAGTTCAGGTTTAACCCGATGGCGCTGAGCTTAGAGCGCAACTACATGATGCTGATGATCCTCAACTCGCTGCTGGCGAGCCTGATGAACGAGGCCATGAAAGCCAACGTGCAGGTGCTGGGCGACACGGTAGGCGCTGCGCTGGTGGGAGAGGGCATGGACCAGACCCGCCAGGAGATCATGAGCATGATGGCCAAGCAGAACGAGGGCGAGATGATGCTGGCCTTTGGTGAGCTGCAGAGCAGAGTTAAGCCGGAAGCCATCCAGCTCATCCAGGACGTGCGGCAGGGAGTCATAGACGAGATCGGCAGGCAAAGGCCGTCCGCCGCGGTTAACGACCTGCCATCGGAGAGCGGCGACAAGACCGCGACGCAAGACCTCGCAAGCCTCCAGGCGGAGGAGTACGGCTACGGCTCGACGCTCAAGGAGCTGGTGCGGATCGTGGAGAATAAGCGCGCCGGCTGGGAGTACGCATCGACCTACGGCCTGAACCCGACATATGAGAAGGGCAAGGGCAAGGCCAGCAACATCAAGATCATCTACCGCACCTCTGGCCATTACGAGCACCCGCAGGAGCGGACGGTAGAGCCGGGCACCGACTACGAGTTTAGTCCCGAGGATCTGGACTTTGAGAAGGTCGTGCAGATCACGCCCAAGTCCACCGACCAGAGGCTGCAGGCGATGGAGGCGGACAGGGCCAAGCGCGACTACTACACGCCGGATGGCGTGCCGCTGATTACGCGCCGGCAGCTGCTAGAGCGCCACGGCGTGACCAACGTCGATAAGCAGTTCGATGACCTCAACTTCGAGCAGCTGAACAAGATCGAGACGCCGCGCATCCTGGGCGAGGTATCAGACCGCCTCAGCGCTTATATCGCGGTGGAGATGGGCATGGACCCGCTGGAGGTGCAGAGTCCTGCTATTCAAGGCCCAGCACCCGCCAGCGCTGACACGGGCGGCGCTCCACCGCAGCAGGGCAGCATAGGCGGCGGCCAGACCATGAACGCACCCGTAGTGCCGGAACAGAATCCGGGGATTATGGCGCCGATTTCGTGAACCAGATTCCCAGCGTCGCGGACCAGTACGTCAGCCGTCAGGTAGCGGCGCAGGCGGTGGCTGCGGTCAAGGCGCAGCCTGCTCCTGGCGATACGCCATACCTGGAGCCGCAGACGCCTGACAAGTTCGAAGAGACCGCACAGAGGCATTTCAGGGCCATGCTCGACCTGATGAAAGAGACATGGCGCCAAATGCGCAAGAACAGGCTGGGGGATGAGCCATCCGAGCGCTTCTATGCCCGCTGGGAAGCTCACGACGCCAAAGGTGAAGTGCTAACGATTGACCCGCTCACTGGCCAGGAGATCCCAGGCGTCTGGTACGCCACGCTGCTCCACATATGCGGATGGCAGGCGACCCAAGACCTACAGCGCTACGCATCGATGAAGGCTCGCAAGGAAAGGGACCTGCAGCTTGCCCAGCTTAGCGATGTCTACCTGGAGGCGGCATGAAGCCTACGTGGTGGACGGTAGCAGGAAAGCAGACGCTGCTAGACAGGCCGCGCCTCTTCGCGGGCGGCGGGCTATCGATCATCGATTCGTCCGACCCCAACCAGGACCCAGGCTATGACGCCTCTGCTTCTGCGGGGCTGGTGCCTGACGACGATAACCCGACAGAGCGGATCACGTATGCAGAGCGAGAGCGCAGGCGCGCTGCTAAGGCTGCATTAGCTGCCCAGAAGAGCGCTAACGCCAGCACTGCAGAGCTAGAGGGCATGGGGTCGCAGACTGGCAACGCTTCGACGTATACGCCATCAACGCCAGTGCAGAGCAGCGGCGGAAGCCTGCTGGACAAGATCGGCAGCGTAGCGGGCAGCGTCGCCAAGCCGGTTATTCAGGGATGGAATGCTGCCGGCAACTTTGACCCGCTGGGCATCAAGCAACCGATCCATGACTACGTGCAGCCGGCGGTTAGCAAGGCCTTCGAAGTAGGCGCCAACCTGCAGGAGCGCACCGGCTCGCCGCTAGGTCAGGTATTCAACATGGCCGAAGCGCTGCATCCAGGTGCCACCAAAGAAGGCAGCGACCTGGCGGCGCAGTACGTTGCGCCTGACAACCTGCGCGACCTGGCGCTGAGCTATGGGCCTGCTGTACTGAGTAAAGCGCCAACCGCAGTTAAGGCGCTGGACGAAGCGACTAAGGCGGCCAACGACATCAAGGCCGGTGAGGGGCTTACCAGCGTTGGCTATAACGCCGGTATCGGGCTTCCCAACTTCGGCAAGAAGCTAACGACTGCACTGGATGAGGCAGCGCCAGCCGCAGAGCGCACGCCCATCATGGACCTCACAGACGCCATAAAGAGCGCTGAGAAGGCACGGCCAGAGCAGCAGGCCATGTTCGACGCCCAGCGCGCACAGAGGACGGCAGCATCGGCGAACGCTATGAGCAGCGCAAGCGGGTTCGACAAGCTGCGTGCATTCAAGGGGCCGCTTGCCGGTGAGTTCGAACGGCCACAATTCAGCATCCCGCAGGTAAGCAGGCAGCAGTTGGACCAGTGGTCAGAGATGATCGACGCCAATCCCAATCTGCAGCACTACGACAAAGGCAACGCGCTAGAGGCGCTCAACAACATCTTCGTGCAGAACCGCATCCCTGAACCGGCGAAGATGAAAACGCTAATCAGCGCATTCGGCAATGATCCAGAGTTCGCGCAGAGCATGGGCGATCTGATCCGTAAGGCAGCGCCGCCAAGCCTGGCCGATTACGCGGGCGAGTGGTGGATGAACAGCGTGCTCAGTAACCCGCTCTCGCACGCGCGCAACTTCCTCGGCAACATGACATCTTCACTATTCGCGCCGGTGGAGACGCTTGGCTCCGCTGCTATTGAGCGCCCGCTGGCGTTCGTCCAGGGCAGGGCGCCTGAGCGATCCTTTGCGGAGGTGCCGGCGCAGATTACCGGCATGGTAAAGGGCATCCCCGAAGGCGTACAGGCAGCGCTGCAGACCTTCCGCTACGGCGCTAACCCGCTGGAGGTCACACGCGCCGACATAGGCCGAACGCCCGCCTTTACCGGCTGGCTGGGCCGCGTCATCCACGCGCCGACCAACCTCATGGAGGCGGGCGACCAGTTCTTCTACGCGATCAATTACAGGGGCGCGCTGAACACGGAAGCGATACGGGCAGCCCAGCGGGAAGGGCTATCAGGCCGCACCCTGCTTAACCGCGCGGCTGACCTCATGGACAGCCCCACGCCCGAAATGGTCAAGGCGGCCTCCAGGAACGCCGAGTACCGCCTGTTCCGCCAGCCCGCGGGCGATGTGACGCAGAAGATCATCGAGCTGCGCAACACAGCGCCGGGGCTGAAGTACATCATCCCGTTCGTCAGGACGCCCGTTAACCTGGCCAAGTTCGGGCTTGAGCGCTCGCCTGCCGCCTTCCTCAACCCGCAGCTAATCAAGAACATCGCTACCAAGAACCCAGAGGCTGCCGACCAGCTATCGCGCGCCCTTATCGGCTCCACTATCTTGTCTGGCTTCGGCGCTGCGCTGGCGTCAGGCAACCTGGACATCACCGCCGCTGCTCCTACTACTGCCGCCGCGCGTGACCGCTTTTACCGCGAGGGCAAGCAGCCGTTCGCTATCAAGATTGGCGACCACTGGGTGGGCTACTCGCAGCTGCAGCCGCTGGCCGAGACGCTGACCATGCTGGCCGCCACCGTGGACGCGGTACGCAACAACCAGGACCCTGCAGCTGCAGCGCTCCAGGCGGCGACTACGGTAGGCCAGAACCTTGCTGACCAGACGTACATGACCGGCCTTAGCAACCTCATGGACGCCATCAACGACCCGCAGAACAAGGCGCAGCAGTTCGCCACCAGCACAGGGCAGGGATTCGTGCCGTTCTCTGGCACGCAGCGCTTCCTGGCCAACGTGACCGATACGCGCGTCCGCCAGCCCGAAGGCTGGGCGCAGCGCTTCGAGACCAACATACCCGGCCTCTCGCAGAACGTACCGCCGCGGCTCACGGCCTTTGGCGAGGAGGCGCAGCGGCAGAATCCAGCATCGCCCATCCAGATCACACGAGACCAGACCAGCGCCGTAGACGCAGAGCTGGGGCGGCTGGGCGTAGAAGTCGGCTTTGCCGGTAACAGCATTGGCGGCAAGGCACTGGATCGTGACCAGCAAGAGACTTATCAGCGAATCACAGGGCAGCTTATCGAACTGAAGCTAGGGACACTGCTACGCAGCAGCAAGTATCAGGCCGCCACCGATGTCGATAAGCAGAACCTCATGGAGGACACGATCCGCCAGGCAAGAGAGCAGGCTCGCAACACGGTTGAGAAGCAACTGAAGGCGCTTGCGCAGCAAAGGGCCAGAGAAACGCTGGGGCTATCGAGATGATGTCAGGGCTGTTCTGCGGACTGCTGGATGATCTGGCGTATTTCTTCCTCGCTCAGGTTGCCATGCCAGTGCCGCAAGGGTTCGCAATTATCCGCCCATTGCTCGCTCTTGCACATCTGGTAGGCCCAGCTAGTCGGGTGACGGGTGAGGAAGTGATCGGCGGCATACATGTAGGCGAGTATCGCCACGATGATGGCCGCGATCCAAAGCATCGCCCGCTTCTGAGTAGGTTCGGTGAAATTCTCGCGAATCCAATCCGACATGTGGTGGCTGATTATAGCGCGAAAGGGTTACCCGCATGACTCCAGCTCAGATTCTTGCTGCTGTCCGTGATAACAAGATGTCCCCAGCGGACGCTATCAAGGCGCTCAAGGCGCAAGGCTACGGTAAGACGTATGACGAGCAGGCGATCCTTGATGAGCTTCAGTCCCAAGCTGGTGGGGGCGATGCTTCAGGCCAATACGCCGGGCTTACCGAAGAGCGACTCATAGCAGGTCTTGAGTCGGGGCGCATTAGTCCTGATGACTTTACAGCTGAGTTGCGCTCACGCCAGAAGGCAGACGGAACGCGCGTCTACTCGGACGCAGCCATCAACGAAATTCTGGCTCAGAGCGGCGCCAAGAACGCTGACAAGCAGGCCATCAAGCCTCCTTCATTCACTGGGGCTGCGGGCTTGGCTGACACGCAACTCAACACCAAGCAGGCAGAAGACCTGTACGCCAACGACCCAGCGAAGTTCAAGGACTGGCTTGAGCGCAACACGTCACTCACCCGCGAAGAGAAGGCGCTGGCGCAGAAGGAATATGACGACGCTGCTGCTGCTGAAGCCAAAAAGAACGCGCCGCCCTCCTACGCCGACATCCTCAAGCAGACGCGAGACGCGCAGCTGACCAAGCAGTACACGACGCAGGCTCAGAATCAGATCGCGCGAGACGCGATACTAGGCTCCTTTGGCCAGCAGGCGGCCACAACGCAGACCGGGAGCGTTAGTGGCTCCGCTACGGCTACGACCACGCCTGCCGGAGCGGGGACGCAGCAAGGTTCCTCGGCTGGCACTGCTGCGTCCCCGGCCAATCAAACAGCGGCGGTAACAGACACCGTGCGTAAGGCTCTAGGCCTGTCAGCGCCCTCCACGGCGCAGGACGGGGCATCTGGGCCGCCCGTTACCGGCAACGCGCAGCACGACGCCTTTATCGCTCAGATGTGGCCGAGCGCCCTGAAGTACTCGGCGCAGACCGCCATACCGCCTGAAGTCTTTGTGGCGATCAACGCCTCCGAGTCAGGCTGGGGCGGCGCTGGCTCCCTGTTCGGGATCAAGGGCGTAGGTCCAGGCGGTAAGTCTGCCAACTACGCCACCTTCGAGAACGAGAACGGCAACAACGTCAACATCAACGACCAGTTCGCCACCTATGACTCGCCAGACCAGGGCTATGAGCACTTCCTGAACCTCATCAGTGGCAACTTGGGCGAGGATTCGGCCAAGCGCTACGGCCCGGCATGGCAGCAGTTCCAGCAGGATGGTGACTGGCAGGCACTACTGAACAACATCAATAAGGCCGGATACGCCACTGACCCTACTTGGGGCAGCATGATCGGCAAGCTGGCCGGCCAGTTGGGGGCAGCTCCGAAGGGCGAGCCGACACAGCCGACTGGCATTGCTGCGGCCTTAGAGAAGGGCATCGGCAACCAGATACAGGCTGCTACTCAACCGAAGCAGCAGAGCCTGCCTGCAGGCTGGGACTGGTACGGCAACGGCGCCAAAGGCCCGGCCACGCTGGATACCACGTCAGGGCGCTTCACCGGCAACGAGATACGCTCCTACAACCCAACATCTGGGCTAGTAGGCTCTGAGCGCATCGGCCTGCACAACGACATATTTGGCTCGTCTATAGACCCTGTAGACCAGGCGTCAGGCATCCCGGCGTTTCTCACAGGCGCAGACGCGCAGACCATCGAGCGTTACCGCTCTCTGCCTACAGGAGACCGGGCGCAGTTTATCCGCGACACCCAGCACAGGGAGCCTACCTGGGCTGACCTGCTGTGGTCTCCAGGCGGCACCTTCCCCAACGGCGATCCCATGCAGAACGAGAACCGCGCTGCTATAGCGGCGACGGGGAAGTCGCTGCCAGGGCTGGGCTACAAGGAGCGCATAGACCCCTTCAACTCGCAGGCTGGCGGCTCCGGCAAGCCTGGCTCTGGGACGCCCGTATCTCTGAACGACGCGCCGGTAATGACGCCGGAAGAGCGCAGCATGTACCTGGCGACCGGCTCACTCGATCCTGCATCTCTGGGCGGCAGGACGCTGGGCGAAGTGCAGCTGCAGAACCTCTACGGCTCAGACCCCGTGAAGAGCGTTGACCAGCTGCCAGAGCAGACCGCGGACTGGTACCGCAAGCATCCAGAGATGGCGGCGCAGTTCGGCATAGGCGGCGGCCAGAAGAGCTACGCCTGGCAGCCACAAGGCTATGCAGACGGAGGCACCACCGTTACCGGCCCTGCCTACTCACCAGAGCAGACCTCTAAGGCGACGCACGAGAGCTACACATGGGACGGCGGCGGTGTGGTCTACAACCCGTTCGACCCATTTGCCGGCTCACCGTATCTGCCTGGCATGGTCAACCCGCGCGCCAGCCTGCAAAGGTCCGTGCTCTCACGCATAGGCCAGAATCTAGGCTTCGCGCCTTACTGGAGCGCGGCGCCCTACGACTGGGAGCGGCGCTATCCCACTGCAGAAGGCACGCCGCCGATTGCTTACGCCGATGGAGGTGTAGACGTGAACATGTACGACCCGCGCAAGGACATGCTGCCCATCGGCAACGACCTGCAAACGCCGGTACTTTCAGGCGCGGATATGGCTCCGACAATGGGCCGGCCTCTCATGGGCGCCGGCGCACGAGGGCCGGGCTACATCCCCGGAACGACGACGCGCGGCACCTGGGACAGCCAGACCAATCAGTACGATCCCTACGTGCCCTGGTGGATGCGCGAGGACGCCAGAGACTACGTGGCGCGCAAGTTCGGACCGTCTGAGCAGGACCTTTACCGGCTGGGCGGCGTGCGGTATACGCCCCGTGGCTTTGCGGGCGGCGGCATCGACTACTCACAGGGGCCGGAAGCCAACGTCAACATGCAGACCGGCCAGATCAACAGCATCGATGGGGAAGCAGGACCAGAGGCTAAGGTCTACGTGCCGCTTACCAGGCCCGCTGAAAACCCCATCGCCGCCGCCGTGCAGCAGCTAATCATGGGCGCACAGAGGCCGATGCAGATACCTGGAGCTTCTTCAGGGCAGCTAAGGCAGATGGCGCAGCGGACGCGGCCCGTAGTCAAGGCTGCGGTGGCGGTATGACGGCGTTGATTGCCGAGAAGCTGAACTGCTGGCGCTGCGGGCGGCTGCTGGCCGAGGAGATCGTGCCGCCATTCAAGATCACCTGCCCTCGCTGCCACGCTGCCAACAAGAAGCCAGCGGAAGAATCTAAAAAGCAGGACTAATCGTAACAGTGGTATAATCGCCTTAACTAAATAAGATTCGTGGCCTCTGCGCATCGTGCCCCTTAGTCGCGCACTAAGGGGTTTTTGCTTTGGTGGCCGAAGCCGCACCGCCCGCAACAGAAGAACAGACTCCACCCGCGACTGAAGAAGTCGTCACTTCGCCTGACTCTCAGGCTGAGCCTTCTAACAACGCTGAGCTGACACCTCCTGTAGAGGGGGCAACGACGCCCAGCGAAGAGGGGGCAAAGGCAGAGACGCCAGCGGAGCAACCGAAGCCTCTTACGGCTGCGGAGATGGAGAAGCTCGTCCTCGAAAAGCACAACGGCAACATCCTGCGTGCTGTCGAAGCGGGCGACATCAAGGCCGACGACGCCTACCGCCTGCAGGACCGCATCTCTGCCCGGCAACGGGAGGAAGCGGAAGCGCAGGCCCAGCAGGAGCGCTGGCAGAAGGCCATCGACCAGGGCTTCCCCGGCCTGGAGACGGGCACCCTCTCGGCGATTGTCGAGGGGCTGAACGAACTCGGCGCCGGCATCGACCTGGAAAACCCCGTAACCAAGAGCCACCTGGAATCCAAGCTGAAGCCTCAGATCGAGAACTTCAAGCAGATCATGACGCCCGTCGTCTTTGCTCCCTTCCAGCAGCGCATCCTCAACACGCTCTTCAGCGAGCGTTACGCGGACTACGCCGACGTAAGCAGGGACCAGGCGATGCGGATGTCGCCTGACGATCAGGTCGTGGCGCTACTCAAGGCGCACGGCCAGATGATCATGGCCTCGCCAGCAGTGCAGAGCAAAGCGGTTGACGACCTCAAGGAAGCGCATTCCAAAGAGGTCGAGCAGCTCAAGGCCGACCACCTGGCCGAGATCAACGACTTCCGCTCCAAGTACGGCATTTTGGACGGCACTCTCGACGGCAAAGCCGGTGGTGCCGGACACCCGCCCTCATACAAGACCAAAGCTGAGGCAAGAGCTCTTCACGTTGCCGGGAAGCTCAGCGACGCCGAGATGCGCCGCGTGAGAAACGACCCAGGCATCCCAGAAGGGCTTTAGCCATTAGTCCCTCCGAAGGAGGCTTCCAGTGACAATGCAGAACCTTGCCGGATCGGGCGAAGCCCTTGACGGCTCTCTGAATCTCATTTACAGCGAGTTCAAGCTACTGCGTGACGAGACGGGCGTGTTCCGTTCGACCGCCACCAAGATGACCCTTAACCCCGGTGAGGGCCGCAGCAAGAACGTCAACAACTACAACCGGGCCATCGCCTACGACATCGCCGACGGCGCGGACATCGCGCAGAACCAGGCGCTGTCGGACACAACCACGTCCTACACACCCGGCGAGGTCGCGGTGCAGACCATCCTCCCCGGCTCGACCATGCGCCGAGTCGCCGACCGTGACCTGCTATCGCGCACCGGCCGCTGGCTGGCCAACGCCTACGACCTCAAAGAGGACCAGGACGGCGGCCTGCAGATGGTCAACTGGACGCCCATCATGGGCGCCGCGGCTGACATCGTTGGCCCTGGCCACTACCTGGGCGCGCTGCAGCGCCTGAGCATCGGCAACAACCGCACCAACCCTGAGCCGCCTCCGCTGCCCTACTTCATCGTGGACAACCCGATCAAGTTGGGCACCCTGGCCGCGCGACTGATCCCGCTGACCGACGTTCCTGTCGGCACCAACGTCTACGTTCCGGCCACGGTGGGCACCGGCGACTCTGTTGGCCCCGGCCGCGGCGGTCTCTCGGACGAGATCGTCAAGCAGGGTATCGGCGCTCTGGGCATGTTCTGGGGTGCGACCGTCAAGCGCAGTGCCAACCTGATCCCCGACTCGCAGGACGATGTTTCTGGCGGCGCCTTCTGCCGTGAGGGACTGATCTACGTCGAGGAAGTCGCCCCGCGTTCTGACCCCGACACCTCGGACAAGTCGCTGCGTGGTGCCGTCGAGCTCAACTACTGGGGCTCTTACGTCTGGGGCACCTACAGGCCCGGCGCTTACGGCGTCGAAATCCTCGGTGACTGCTCCATGCCGAGCGCTACCTAACAAGACCATGCCGGCCGTACCGGCTTAGTGGGGCCAAACCCCAGGGAGAACACAAGATGACAATCGTAATCAACGGCCCGGCTTCCGAGCGCAACAACTTCTACTCCACGCGGCGTTGGCCGCTGGGTACGGAACTGGCGCTGCAGGACGGCCGCCGCTACAAGTTCGGGCGCATGGGCGCGACGCTGGGCGTCAAGGGCAAGGTCTACCAGTCTGAGGTGCCTGACGGCAACTTCGACACGCTGGCCGTTCCCTCTTCAACTTCCAACGTCGCGGGATCGCGCTCGCTGGTCGTAACCCTGCCGGCGAACTCCATCGCGGCTGACCTCTGGGCAGAGGGCTATGCCACCATCGAGGCCGCCGCCGGTGGCGGCTTCGGCCACACCTATCAAGTCGAGACTCACCCGGCTTCTGCCGGCTCTGAGGACGTGACCTTCACGCTCAAGCCCGGCAACGGCCTGGTGGAAGCGCTGAACACGTCCGACAAGGTGACTTTTATGAAGCACCCGTTGGACGCGGTGATCATTCACCCTGCGCCACCGACAGCGATGGTGGTAGGCGTGCCCAACGTTGGCATCACCGCCAACTACTTCGGCTGGATACAGACCCGCGGTCCGTGCGCCGTGCTGGTCGTGGGCACTCACGTTATCGGCGGCGGCGTCATCGCTACCAGCACCGTGACCGGCTCGCCTGACGGCTCTTCCGAGGCCGCTGGTACAGCCATCACGACCACCGCTGCCACCATCGCTCAGGTGACGGAGTTTACCGGCACGCAGATCGGTATCTGCATGGAAGTAGCCCCGACCACCGGCTACGGGACCATCTTCCTCACTCTGTAAATCGAATCTGAAACCAGGAGGGGTACGTTGGGCCTGATCACTACTGAATACGACGTGAGCAAGTGTCAATGCTGCGGCCAGGACATTAGCCAGGTGCAGTGTGTCTGCTCCGCGTACCCCGAATGGTTCCAAAACGACAACGGCGATGTGGCCTGTGGCTATCACAAGCCGGCGCTGTTTCAGCCCGAACGAAAGACGCTCGTAACCGCGCCTGAGACGCACGACAGGTTCAGGAACTTCCGATGAGCAGTGTGCTCGTGACCTGTGGCGTCTGCGGCGCGGCTGTGCGTTTCCCCGGCGGCCAGCCTGCGCCGGCCAGCGTTATCTGCGAGAAGCCGGAATGCCAAGCCGAAGCCATGCGAAAGGAGGCGGTTAACACGCCTCCTGAGAAGCCAAAGCAGAAAGCAGCGAAGAAGTGAACCTCGCCGTGCAGAGGCGCACGCCGCCCATCGACTGGACGGGCGTTCCGGCCCAGCTCAAGGGCCGGTGTAGCGCCGTCTGCCATTCGCTGCAGGAGTGCCTTGATCTCGTCAACTGGTTCGGCGACGCCGAGTTCTGCCCTTATCTGCCCGTACTTCTCCTGGTGCCAGGCGCACAGACGGCGCCCGCGATCAACGGCCTCGGCATAGCGCCTGCGGCTGAGATCAGGGACATCGCCGTCGCCTACTGGGAGCAGACCGAAGAGGACGTGCGGCTCAAGCGCTCATTCGTGGACTTCGATGAGGCCCGCGAAAAGAGGGGACTGATGCGCCGTGAGGACGTGGACGCGGCGGTACGGCAGGCCATGCGAGACCGCGTAGCCAGACACAAGGCCAACCCGATAACCGACCCGGCGCGCCAGCCGATCTATCCCAACCCGACCGGGCGCATCGTGTTCGGCCAACATCCAGGCGTCCCCTACCAGAAGGAGTAATCCGTGAACGACGTAAGAGAGAGAACAAACAGCGTGGCATCCGTCGATGTAATCGATTCGCCGCGCCAGCCGGTGAGTTCCAGGAGGCGCCGCGGCAGCGACGCTGCGCTGATTGCGCGCGAGACCGGGCGCATGGACTCAAGCAGCGACCAGGTGACGAACTCAGACGGCACCGGCACGGCGATCCACACCCGCCCCGGCACCATGCCGCTGTACAAGCCCACTGAAAAGCGCGGCTGGATTCCGCGCCTGGTCTCAGTCTCGGCCCTGCCCATGCTGCTGAAGAACGGCTGGAGCGAGTTCTGCCCTGAGTGCGGCGACCACCACCTGGACCGCAACGGGATCATTACGACCGACCCCAACGCCTGCAAGGCGCGAGAGCCGGTGGCCGTGCGCGTCTGCCCGGTCTGTCCTGGCGGTAAGCGCATCTACGACAACATGGCGCTGGCAGCTGCTATCGAGGCGGACGAGGACGACGACCCCAACGTCATCCGAGACGACGCTTACAACGCCAGCACGCCGGCCCAGCGCACCAAGATGAAGCTCGACCTGCACCTGTGGATCAGGCACCCCGAATGGGCGCAGGCCAACGGCGTACCGCCTCTGCCCTCCGCCTTCCGCGAGATGGTGGACGGTGCGGCCACGGCAAAGGGGACGTAAATGGCGGCGATAACCCCTTCCGTTAAGAGCCAGTCCCTTTCAGATGGGCGCAACCTCATCCAGTACTACGGCACATCGGCTACCAACCAGGCCGACACCATGACTACGCCAACGGTCAAGAAGGGCAAGCAGCGCCTTATCTCGGTGTCCGTCTCCTATGACGGCTCCGCTACCTTCACCGGCTCGACCATGACGGTAGGGATCGATAGCGGTATCAGTCCCCTGTACGACTGGCAGACCGGCATCGGTACGGACAACACGCAGTACACGCTCTACAACCCGACCAACCCGATCACGATCATCAAGGACGACGCCTTCATCATTGCGGTTCCCGCAGGCGGCTCTGGCCGCGAGGCCTCCATCGTGGTCACGGTAGAGGCAGAGGGCTAAAGCAATTAGCGACAATGTGACCTACCAGACATCATCACCAGCAACGCCGCCCGATGCGACGGTAGTTGCGACTGATGATGTTAGTGGCGTCCAGTACCAGCGCGTAAAGGTAGACCTCGGCGGCGACGGTAGCGCTTCGCCGCTGGTAAGAGGCCAGCAGGCAGACGCCAGCAGCATCCCTGTAACCCTCTCCACCGAGGGAACGGCGCAACTCGGCTCACTTACTGAGACTGCCCCCGCCACTGACACGGCCTCGTCTGGGCTTAACGGGCGCCTGCAGCGCATAGCGCAGCGGCTTACGTCCATCCTGGCCAAGCTGCCCGCACTGGGCACGGCAGGCAGCGCATCGTCTGACGTGATCACTATCCAGGGCATCGCGTCCATGACGGCAGTAAAGGTGGACGCTTCTGGTACAGCAGTTCCAATCACCGACAACAGCGGCAGCCTCACCGTCGATAACAATGGCACCTTCGCAGTTCAGGCCGACACAGAGCTAACCACCGCTGACCTTGACACGGGCGCTGGCACAGACACACGGGCCGTCGTGGGCCTGGTGCTGGCTGCTTCTGGTGGCGCTGTAGCGCTGGCGGGCAACTCCGGCAACAAGAGCGACGGCACTGTGCGCATGGTCATTGCTACCGACCAGCCGCAGCTTACCAACGCCCTTAAGGTAGATGGATCGGCGGTAGCCCAGCCCGTCACAGATAACTCTGGCTCCCTTACCGTAGACGCGCCCGTAGGAACACCGGTATTCGTGCGCCTCTCAGACGGCTCCAGCGCTATCGCAACGCTGCCTGTGTCACTGGCTTCTGTGCCCTCCCATGCGGTAACTAACGCCGGCACCTTTGCCGTTCAAGCGGTCCTGCGCCCTGAAACTTCAGGCGGCCTCTCTACCTTCATGGCGTCCGGCTCTGACGGCTCGACCATCCTGCAGGCGACCGCGCAGGTCATCAAGGCTTCTGCTGGCCAGCTCTACGGCTACTACGCCTACAACCCCGAAGCGGCTGTGAGCTTTGTGCATTTCTACAACACCGCCGCTGCTTCGGTAACGGTGGGGACAACTAACCCGCTGTTCACCATCGCAATTCCCGCCGGCTCCGCTGCCAACCTCATGTTTGGCATAGGGGTCGCTTTTAGCAATGCAGGCTGGTCATGTGCTGCCACCACCACAGCTGGCGGCAACACCTCTCCGGCAACTGGCGTCTCTCTAGTGGCCTGGTACACATAAATGATGAAACTGATCCCCGCCCTGCTGCTGATTCCTGTTTTTCTCCTTGCGCTGGTATGCAGTCAGGGCGGGGCCAATGCCGCCTGCGACACCGTAGTAATCGACGGACAGGAGTACACCGTATGCAAGACCACCCCAACAGTAACGCCGTCGGCTACGTCTACATCAGTTTCAACTTCCACCAGCACGCCGACACCAGTCGCCACAGCCACCCCCACGGTGATACCCCCCACGTCCACGGCGACCGCAACTCCCACGGCTACAATCAGCCCAACCAGCACGTCCGTCTCGACATCGACGCCAACGGCAACGTCAACGCCATCAGCCCAGCAGCCTCTTCCCTCAGATGGGGTGATTCGGTCTTCAGGAACGTACACCGGCTCTCGTAACTGCCCGGTCACAACAGCCTTTACCTACTGCGTCCAGATCACCGCATCCAACGTGACGCTGACCAACGCCACCATTACGGGCGGCGGCATAGGCATCGGCATCTTCGGGGTCTCTGGCGTGACCGTCAGCAACACGACGATCTCAGGCGGCGGCAACTCAGGCCTGGCTATCTGGGGCGGGACCCACGGCGTGATCATCGACCACGTATCAGTCACTACCGCCCCGTATGCCAACCACGTCAGCTACTTCATCATCCGCGACGACTCATGTGCCAACCGGCCAACAGACATCGTGGTTTCTAACAGCGACTTCCACGGCGGCTCTCAGTCTGTGGGCTGGTTCGGGCTTGAGGCCAAGTGCGCCCAGAACCTCACAATCCTTAACAACAGCTTCGAGGGCGGGCAGGTACTCGTCTCGCTGCCTGACTCCAACAACGTGCTCATCAAGGGCAACAGCTTCTCGCTGCCGAACACAGGCGCTTACTGGGGCGTCGAGATCGCGCACGCCAACGATGTAGTGGTGGACGGCAACACCTTCACCGGCAACTCGTCGCAGTACGCCGCCGCGGTCGAGCAGAACTCAGGCTCTCTCAGGGCCACCTTCCGCAACAACATCGTGCGCAGCGTCTACGTGGGCTTCGATAACCCCACCAGCGTGTTCACGTTCTCTGGCAACAGCTTCAGCAACGTGAGCTGCCAGACCGCAAGCAACGGTAACTGTATCGCGCCACCAGCCACGGGATCGGGAGGGCTGCATGGCTAGCGGCAAGGTAGTCGCGGTGATCACCGCCATAGTCGGCCCCGCCTCTTCGCAGGCCTCGGCTAACACCATTGCCGGCGCATCTTCGCCCGCCGAGGTGTTCCCCGTCTGGGACTTCGCCGACGGCGCCACCTCCTATCTGGACTGCTACGGCACGATGGGGCCGGACTACGCGGGCGGTGGGCTGACTGTGCGCCTGCCCTGGGCCTCTACCGCCACCACCGGCGACGCCCGCATCGGCGTGGCCTTCCGTGCCTTCCCTGACGACGCAGAGGACATCGATAGCACTGCCTTTACCTATGACTACAACCTCGTAACCATCACCGCGGCCTCTGCCGCGGGCGAGACGGTCTACGACAACGTGACCTTCAGCGATGGCTCCGATATGGACTCCGTTGGCCTGGGCGAGACCTTCATCATGCGCATCGAGCGCGTGGGAGGCGACGCCGCCGACACGATGTCAGGCACCTTCCGCCTGCTGGCCCACAACATCCAGATCAGGGAGACGTAATCTTTCCAGCACATTGGGATCCTAAGCTTAGAATTCCACGTGGACAAGTTGTCGCG
>JADMIO011367092.1_pt1 | contig 47030 bp, 42 predicted proteins | sample 8958161 | NCBI WGS metagenome assembly JADMIO01 (sample SAMN16585339, study PRJNA669376) | soil metagenome | isolation source: Crop rotation soil | place: USA: Cullars Rotation, Alabama | collected 2011
GTTTTTATCGATAACACTGGCCAACCCGCCATTATTGAAATGGGTTATCACCTTATTAAACCTCAAGGTCGTGTCACCTTAGTCGGTGTCCCCCGAAAAGGTAACAACATTAATATTTATACTCTTCCTCTTCATCTAGGCAAAGAACTTAGCGGCTCACATGGCGGGAATACCGTTCCCCACCAAGATATCCCACGCTATCAGCAACTATTTGACGCCGGAAGAATCAAGCTACGGGAACTGATCACTGATTTCTGTTCCTTAGAAAAAATAAATGAGGCTATAATAAATATTCGAACCGGTAAAATTGGCGGTCGTTGTGTTATACGAATGAGTCAAGCCGATTGATATTTGTTTGATTTAGGACCAAGGCAAACCAGCCAGATAGAAGTTTATAATGAGCTAATATGTGTACATAAAAAGAACTTTAACTGCAAAATTATAAGACCTTGTGAGCTTTAGAAATCGATTACCATTTTCATAGGCAGAAAAAGTTAAAACTCGAATTTTAAAATGAAGTAACTCATAATTTTTCTCTAGCATCATTAAATTAGATTGGTTATCCTACGCGAATTAGCTATTTAAAAGTTAACAAAGGGAATATATGCGAGAATGCCGCATTGAAAATGGATAAATATCCATCGGTTTAATAGTTGGATGAGGGATGAACATGCTAAGATTAAAGGAGCAGGTTTTCGGTGAGGTAGGGTACACAACGGATATGAAATTATCAGTTGGGGAATTAGCTATCTTTCGCGAACTAGTTAACGAACACTGGCTTTCTGTTATTAGTAATTCTCAACCCGCTTTAATAAACGAAGCTGAAAAATTAGGAATTGAAAATTACCACCAACTTGCTGATCAATTAGATCACGTAAAATTGTGGCCAAAGAGCAATCGCGTTTTACCCCCACATTCTGTACAAAAAATAAAAGACTTACCTTTTCTATCCACACTCCGAGCAGAATTTGGAAACTTTAGCATTTCCGATATCTATGACACAGAACAACGTCATGGTCAGGAAGAAATCTACTGGCGCCTAGTGAGGCCTAGCAATGAAAATGATGTCGGCCCTTTGCACAGGGATACTTGGTTCCACGGTGCTTTCAATATGGGTTATGGCATGTTTGCAGAAGGCGTCAAAACTGTAAAGATTTGGGTACCTATTTATTGCGAACTTGGAAAAAGTGGCCTTGCCCTAGCTAAGGGCTCTCATCTAAAAGAATGGAAATATCATGTAGAAGTAGTGGATGGTCTCCCTAGACCTAAATTAGACGAAGATCCTTCAACAGTCGGCGCAGCACTTGTTCCAGTCGAGGCGGGAAATCTAATTATTTTTAATGAAAATGTGTTACACGGCGGCGTAGTGAACGCTGGAAATAAAACTAGGGTTAGCGCAGAAATAACGATGGTGCTGAACTAAATAAAATTTAACGATACATAAGGCGATAAAGAATGGCTCATTCAATAATAGTCGGCGGTACAAAAGGTCTAGGTCGTGTCATTGCACGACAATTTGCAACACGGGGCGATACAGTGTCTATCCTCGGACGCAGTGATGCTCACCCAGATGATCTAACAACAGGTCTGGTAAAATGCTTTAAATGTGACATTACTGATAAAGATTCACTTTTTAGTACATTGGATGAGGTAATTAAAACACGCGGAAATGTTAATTATTGCGTATTTGTACAGCGATACCGCGGTAAAGATAATGATTGGGATGGTGAATATCAAACTACTTTAACGGCGACCAAAAACACAGTGGATTATTTAACACCTCACTTTGCACCAGAAGGTGACAAAGGGATCGTCATGGTCAGTTCTGTTTTTTCTAAACAGGTAGGAGAAGGGCAGTTAGCTAGCTATCACGTAGCAAAAGCAGGCTTAGATCAATTAATGCGTTATTACGCAGTAAACCTCGGTTCGAAATCAATTCGTTCTAATGGTGTAACACCCTTTACCTTCCTAAAAGAAGAGTCAAAATCGTTTTACCTCAGCAATTTGCCTTTAACAGAAATGTATGCAAATATCATTCCACTGCGAAGAATGGCAACTACAGAAGATTCGGCCAATGCGATTAATTTTTTGTGTAGTCCTTCGGCTTCCTTTCTAACAGGACAGAATATTACTGTTGATGGTGGTTTGTCTTTAGTTTGGCCAGAAACTTTGGCTCGTCGACTCTCAGGTTTGTAATTAGCTAAAAGGTTTATAAATAATGAATGATTCATTAGTAACACGACGAACAACTTGTCGCCTCTGTGCTAGTCCTCAGGTTTTACTGGTACTTCCTATAAAGCCTTCTCCTATTGCGGATGCTTTTGTTAGCCAAGATAGAAAACACTTAAAACAGCCTTTAATCCCCTTGGATTTATATCAATGCCAAGAATGTGGGCACGTACAAAATCTTGACGTGGTCAATCCTGATCTTCTATTTAGAGATTACATATTTTACACTTCAAGCTCCGTCGGCCTAATTAAGCATTTTTATCAATATGCGAAGGACGTGGTAGAAAAACTAGCTATCGAAGCTAATTCATTAGTAGTAGAAATCGGAAGTAATGACGGTACCTTGTTAAAAAACTTTAAAGATCTTGGTCTACGAGTGCAGGGGATAGATCCTGCATTAGAGGTTGCGCGCCATGCTAATGCAGCAGGTCTCCCAACCTTGCCAGAGTTTTTCACTTCCGTTTTAGCAAAAAAAATTGGCGAAGAACAGGGTTTGGCAAAGTTAATCGTGGCGAACAATGTTTATGCTCACAGTGATCACTTGGCCGATATGACGGATGGCATAGAACAGCTCTTAGCTGAGGATGGCGTTTTTGTTTTTGAAGCCTCCTATCTTTTAGATATTATTGATAAATTCTTGTTTGATACGGTCTATCATGAACATTTATCTTATCATTCGATTGCTTCTTTACAGCACTTTTTCAAATTACACGGTTTGCATTTTTATGATGTTGAAAAAACAAACTCAAAAGGCGGCTCATTAAGAGGATTTGTTCAGAAAATTGGTGCAGCTAGAAAAGAAACCCCTATTATTTCAGAAATGATTAAAGAAGAGCAGCGCCGCGGCTTACATCAGCCTGCTATTTTTAAGGACTATGAACGTAAAATACAAGCTCAAAAAGAAGCCCTACAACTTTATGTTGAAAAGGCTATCAAAGATAAAAAACGTATAGTTGCCTATGGCGCCTCAACGACAGTCATTACCCTTATGTATCATTTTGAACTTGAATCCAAACTAGAATATCTAGTGGATGATAATGAAAAAAAACACGGTATGTTCAGTCCGGGCGCTCATCTAGAAGTTAAGCCCAGTTCCATACTCTATACGGATAAGCCGGATATTGTATTAGTACTGGCTTGGCAATATGCTGATCCCATTATGACGAAGCATCAGGTTTTTCTTGAGCAAGGTGGTACTTTTGTAGTGCCTTTGCCAAGTTTACGAGAAATCAAGCAGCTTAAAAAAATGACGGCTTAATAGGGAATATTTTACAGGCTAATAATAAAGAGAAAACTAATGAGCCAAGCTGCAAGACAAACCCATTTGGAATTTTATCGAGAGCACCAAATCACACCGGTGCGTTATGATCTCAGCAATCTAGATGCTCATTTGGAGCGTCGCTTTGCGCTCTACGCCAAACTAGGTCTTTCGCCACTTACTTTTAAACATTCAAAAGTATTAGAGATTGCGGCTGGAACGGGACATAATAGTTTGTATCTTGCACAACTCATGCCAGCTCAATTAGTACTAGTCGAACCGAATGCTACGGGTGTTGAACACATACGCGAGGCTTACTCTAATTTTGCTAAGCCACACACCTGTCCCGAGTTAATCAGTCAAACAGTTGAAGAATATTTACCACAGGGAACTTTTGATATTGTTTTATGTGAAAATTGGCTAGGTGTGTCTAAACATGAATTAGCAATGTTAGATAAAATATCGGGCATGGTCAGTCAGCAGGGAATCTTAGTTATCACAACCGTTTCACCGCTGGGCTTTGTGCCTAATTTGCTGCGTCGTTTTTTAGCTATTTATCTAGCACCGCATAATAAAGATTTCCTAGAACGCACAGAATTATTAGTTGCTGCATTTGGCAGTCATCTTGACACACTGAGTTCTATGACTCGAAACAAAGAGGATTGGGTCCAAGATAACATGCTGAACCCTGCCTATTTTGGTTTATGTCTCAGCATTCCCCAGGTACTAGAACGTTTGGGGGGCAGCTTTGAGGCGCTCGGATCTTCTCCAGTCTTTGCTGAAGATTGGCGTTGGTTCAAGGGCCTACATGGGGTAGAACGAAACACTAATGCTCATTTCTTAACAGAATATATGAGAAAAGCACATAATTTTCTAGATTATCGTGAGCAACCACAGGTTGGAAATAGCCTACTTAATGCACAGTTAGAAGATAAAGCGAAACAATTGTTAACGGCAATCACGGCGCATGAAGATGCATATCTAAATGGAAGTGCTACTTTGCCCGCTGTTCAAGAAATTTCACATTTGTTAGATGATTTGATAACTCTTCTTCCTTCACATTTAGTGCAAGCTATTCGAGGATTGAGTGAGGTGCAAAATTTGATAAAAAATCCTGTTTTCATTAACTCTGCTTCTGTAGCCAATATGACAGATTTTCGCGGATTATTTGGTAGAGAAACAGCTTATGTTTCTTTGATGCGGGTATAATAAATGAAATTAAATATAAGAGCTTTTTTTGAGAGTAGATTGTTTTTAGTAAAAATGGCGGCCGATCTCGTTGCAAGAATATCTCAGTGGCAATATTCTCGTTTTATACTTTTACGTTTTTGGGGCAAGCTATGCTCAATTCCTCTTTATTATGTCTTGAAGGAAGATTACTATCGACTTTTAGTTTTTTCAAAAAAAAGCAAATTCGTACAGAAACGAAAAAGCAGAAAAACTTTTTCACAGTATAAGCCCTCACTTATTCTGATTAGATCAATTACAGATAAGAATTTTACAGCTACAGACTATCTTAAAGTTTTAGAGAAAGAACATCTTAGCACTGATCTACAGTTTAGCTGGGCTCAACGTCTTATGGGAATTGGACGCCTCGACTTAGCACAGATGGGTTTTCTTGATCTAACACGTCAAAAAACACAAATTAGCTCAGTACTACGACTTCAAGCGCATCGATATATGGGAATAGTCTCCTTTCTTTTGGGAGAAAACAATAAAGCAAATTATCACTGGCGTTTGGCAGGTGGTTTGCGCAGAATTCTATTTAAACCAACCACTCCTCGAAAATACAGAATTTTGGGTTCATCTTGGTTCATTGCAATTGGTCATATAGCAATGCTTGATTATTATTTAAAATTTCGTCAATTGTATGCAGAAAAAGGCGCTCGTATAGTTGCACAGTGGCCAATTCAACAAAGTCCAGGACGAGAATTAATAAATAAAATTTCAGGGCAAACAAATAATAATCTATCTGGTCAACAGCTCATGAATAGTTTTTCTCAATTAGGCATTGAAATTATACCGCCTGATAAACTTGAGCAAGACTATAATCGATGGGCAGAACAAAATGAGGCTCCGCAATGGTCTGAGCTGGACGAAGAGGATAAAATGGCAATGACTGATGATTTTTGGGAATATGATTTCCCAGATAATCATGAAGTACTTGGATATGCGCATGCTGCTTCTCGTATACAGCGGGAATGGGAAAAAGCAGACCTAGAGTCTCTATTCGTCCTATCTGAAGCGGATCGTGAATGGATAGCAGATTATCTTTTAATTTTAGGTCTTCCCAGAAATGCTTGGTATGTCTGCTTGCATGTCAGAGAAGGTGGCTTTCATCAGGAATGGAATGCACTCTATCCTTCAATGCGTGATGCAAATATTGCTGACTATAATCAAGCAATAGAAAAGATTGTGAATGCGGGCGGTTGGGTATTACGGATGGGTGATGCTAGCATGAAGCCCTTGCCACCAATGCATCATGTTGTTGATTATGCGCATAGCACTTTAAAATCAGCGACGGCAGATATTCTTCTAGCCGCAGGTTGCCGCTTTTTCTTAGGTACCAATTCAGGTTATGCCACTATCTGTTCGATATATAATGTACCTTGTGCCCTGAGTAATTGGGTACCCCTGGGCTGGCCCTTATGGCCAAAACAAGATCTCATGATTCCTAAGCTTTTTCGAGATAAAACCTCAGGTGAGTATCTCAATCTAGAACAGGTATTCGATTGTGGCCTGGCTTTTATTCAGAACTCAAAGGAGTTACCTGAAGATATTGAACTTGTCTCGAATACACCTGAAGATTTAGCTCAACTAACTTTAGAGATGCTTTCATTCTGCAAGATAAATCATGAACAACCCTATATTAAGGCTGGCGCCCCAGCTTCAATAGAAGCGTATTATAGACGAATTGCTAAGAATTACGGAGCCTTCAGTGGCAGTCGTTTGGCAAGAACCTTTGTAGAAAAACACGCTGAAATATTTTCGCCACCCAAAGATGAAGCGCAATCAACCGAAACTACGAGAGGCAATGAAATCACATGGCAAGAACAATCGAAAGACAGTATGACAGCCACATTGAACTAAAAATAACCAAAGGTCTAACAAGACTCGGGGTGGAAAAAAATGCTAATTGGGATTCAGATCCTAAAAGATTGGTTTTTGTCTTTTCGCGCTATAAATTTGTGTCAAAAATGTTTTCGGGTAAGAAGAATGTCTTAGAAGTTGGTTGTGGCGATGCCTTTCCTATTCGTATTCTCTTACAGGAAGTAGGAGCTGTCCACGCAGTCGATATTGATCCTTTATTTATTGACGATGCAAAAGAGCGTGCTGATAAAAAGTGGCCCTTTACCTGTGCTGTACACGATATTTTGTCGGGCCCCGTTAGCGGTAAGTATGATGCAGCCTATTCACTCGATGTTCTGGAACATATTCCAAAAGAAAATGAACGTGAATTTGTTGGTAACATTGTAAAAAGTTTAACAAAAGAGGGCGCACTCATTATTGGCATGCCTTCCCTGGAATCACAACTACACGCCTCACCCTTAAGTAAGATAGGTCATATTAATTGCAAAACTGGATCTGAATTGAAAGCCCTGATGCTCAATTATTTCGAAAATGTTTTTATGTTCTCCATGAATGACGAAGTAGTACACACAGGCTTTCAGCCAATGGCTCAATATATTTATGCCCTTGGCGTTGGTATAAAGGAATCCCAATGAGTATAAGAGAACAAGCAAGCTCTTGCACAGTCTGTAGTCATCCTGCTTTAGCGACTGTTATTGATTTTGGTGCCCAACCACCATCAAACCGGTTTATACCCGAAGCAAGCTGCAAGCATGATCAGGAGCTGCATCGTTTAGCCTTAGGTTATTGTCCACATTGTGGGACTGCCCAATTGACACAGCGAATGCCAATTGCTGCTGTGCGTCCGCGCTACACTTGGTTGCTTTATAATGAGCCTGAAGGTCATTTAGACGAGGCGTCTGCGGAGCTAGCTAAACTGCCTGGTATAAATTCCGAATCACGTATTTTGGGAATCACTTATAAGGATCAAAGTACTGTTGATCGCCTGGCTCGTTTAGGCTTACCCCTTGGTAGATGTATTGCAGAGGCTGATTTTGATTCCCAAACAGAGCTTTTTGGACTAGAAACAGTTCAACAACTACTGCGTAATCCAAAAACTATTTCCAGTATTAAGGCAAAGTATGGTGTTGCCGACATTGTAGTGATGCGTCACATCATTGAACATGCTCAGGATGCTGCTAAACTTATCTCTTCTTTGCGCGGTTTAATTGCAGATAATGGTTATTTAGTCATGGAACTTCCCGATAGCGATAAGATTTTTAAAGCAGGCAATCATGCTTTTATCTGGGAAGAACATATAAGCTATTTTACCGAAGAATCCTTAGGAACACTGGGTCAGTCTGTTGGTGCAAGCTTAGCATGGTTTAAACGCTGTCCTTATTCCTATGAAGATTCTTTGCTGGTAGCCTTCCGTTTTCAGGAAGCAAGACCTTCTGTAAAAGCAGAAAATGAATCCTTTGGGAAAATTGAAGCTGAATTAAAGAAATTTCGACAGGATTTTGAAGCTGCTAAACAAAAATGGCGAGAGCAATTACTAAGCCATCGCAAAAATGGAGAAAAAATAGCCGTTTTTGGTGCGGGACATTTAGCTGCAAAATTTATTAATTTTCTAGATTTAAAAGACCTAATCGATTGCGTTATTGACGATAATACTAATAAAGCTGGAATGCGGATGCCGGGTTCTTTATTGCCAATTGTCCCTTCAAAGGAATTAGCAGAAAGAGGCATAAAGATTTGTGTTTCTACTCTGAGTCCTGAGAGTGAAATAAAAGTGAGACAAAAACTCGCAAGCTATTTTGACGATGGCGGTCAATTGATACCCGCATTTATGGTGGCAAAAGAATTACGATGAATGATCTTCCACTTAAAAGAATAAACGATGAGGTTTTTTTAGCAACAGAAGATGTTGTTCGGCTAGATTCGCGTGCTATAGCTTTTATTAAAGAAAAAGCAGCTAAAAGTCCTCGTGGCCGAGCGCGCATTTGTGCGCATAAAGACCCCAGTGACAGCTTGCATGAAATGGTGATTGCTATTCAGGCTGACAGTTATATTCGCCCACATCGTCATCACAATAAGGTGGAATCTTTTCATTTAATTGAGGGAAGGGCAGACATTATTATTTTAAATGATCAAGGGGAGATTGAAGATGTGGTGAAGTTGGGAAAGGAGCATTGTTTTTATTATCGCTTGAACACCCCACATTATCATACTTTGATTATTCATTCACCGATTTTAGTAATTCATGAAATAACGAATGGTCCTTTTGATCTTGCTGCTTCGGATTATGCACATTACTCTCCAGGAGATGAAGACTCGGTCAAAGCTCGGTCCTATATAGAAGAACTAAAGCAAAAGATGATTCATTATGCAGCATATTGATTCAAAATTATCTCATAAGTCAAGGAACTGGAAAAAACACCTTTCTTTTGTAATCAAACTTTCTTTAACACTAATAGTACTATGCTTGGTTCTTTCTCCGATTCCATTGCAGGAGTATCGTCGTGTCTGGGTGCTATGTACAATTCAAACAATAGCTAGTGTTTTTGCCCTAGTTTTAGCTCAAATTAGCTTGTTAGCTTTTCGTTGGTATTTGCTCGCAAGATCTGCCGGGAGCCGGCTTTCTCTTACAACATCAATATTTGGTATCTTAATGAGCTTCTTTTTCTCCCAGGGCCTACCTGCATCAGTAGGCGGAGATGCATTTCGTTTATGGTGGCATCGAAGAGAAGGCATTTCAACCGGTATAGCTTTTAAAATCATTTTTTTTGATCGGGTTTATGGGCTTTTTTCACTTATTTTGCTTTGTGGTCTCAGCTTTTTTTTATTAATGTATCTAATGGGCGATTTTGAAAAACTAAGCTCACTTATTCTTCTAATTGTAGCCATGGGCTCAATACTTGGCTTGTTGATAATGCCATGGCGTATCGGCATATCGAAAAAAATTGAGCGCTTATCTCTATATTTCCCTAAATTTTTTGCAAACACCCTCCTATGGTTTCTGAGCACACGCAATGCACTGAGCAAGGAAAAATTATCAACTACTTTAGGGCTGTTAGCGACAGGTTTAATGACACATTTACTCGTGGTCGCCCAAGTCTATGTTATTGGGTATGCACTTAGCCCAGACAAAATTAATATTTTAATATGTTTAGCAGCCGTACCACCCGCTTTGCTGGTTAGCTATATGCCATTTTCAATTGCCGGCTGGGGTGTAAGAGAAGCCTCTATGGTAATTGCTTTTGGCTTACTTGGGATAGGGGCGACCACAGCAATTCTTATTTCACTTACAATTGGAATGGCCATACTATTTATTTCATTGCTTGGCGCACTCCTTTGGATAACAGGCGGCTTTCGTGCAGCATATGTGGAAATCAAAAATTAAGGTAAGGAAATAAATAAATGTACTCAAGAACAATGGAATATTCCAAAAAATTTCTTAAACGTATCAAAGGTTCAGTAAAGTTACTCACTAATAAATTTGATCTAATGCGGGACTCTAAGATTCACAGTGAGGAGGCTAATAGGCAGGCTAAAAATACAAAAATACAACATCGTCTGCGCCGCCTTCTGCAAGCTAGGCAAACGGCAGATTTTTATTATTTGATAGATATCGTCGGTACCTGTAATTTGCGCTGTCCATCTTGTCCTGTTGGTAATTATACAGAGTTGCCATCCAAGGGACTTATGTCTCTAGAGACTTATAAAAAAATATTAGATAAAATTGAGCGTGAACACCCAGGTGAGAAAATATTTATAGATCTTTATAATTGGGGTGAACCTGGTCTTCATAAGGAGCTGGGTGAAATTATTCGCATAACCAAAACTAAAGGTTATGGAGTTGGTATTTCGACAAATTTGAATGTATTTCCTGATATGAAACGGGTTATCGAAGCAGGCCCCTCCTATATTAGAATTTCACTTTCCGGTTTTTTTAATCAAACTTATCAAAAAACACATAAACGGGGTGATATAAACCTGGTTAAGTCTAATATGCATTTATTGCGTCATTGGATGGATCAAAAAAAATCCGATGTAATTATTCAAGTTGGATTTCATATTTACAAAAGCAATTTCCAAGAGGACTTTTGGAAGATGCGTCAAATGAGCGAAGATTTGGGTTTTATCTTTGCGCCAACACTTGCGGCTTTAATGCCAGTGGAAAAAGCAGTTAAAGCTGTGGACGGACTGCCTTTGCCTGGAGATGAAGCTATTTTAGAAAATTTAGTTGTTTCAACCGAGAAAAGAGTTGAACTGTTAGCGAAAGCTCGACCAAAATATCGGGACTGCCAATACAGACAAGTCAGGACAACTATTAATTTTGATGGTTCAGTTCCCTTATGCTGCGCTACTTTCGAAAAAGCACAAATTATTGCCAGCAGTTTCTTAGAAACTACTCGTCAGGAAATCCAATCTCGAAAATATAAACATAGTTTTTGTAAAACCTGTCAAGTACGCTCCTTAGATATGGTGTACACAGGCGTAGAGCCGCACCTTGTTGACGATTATGCTGTTACGGTATTGGGGGAAAAATTTAAGTCTTTTCTGGATGATTGGAATGTTTCACTTGAGCCTAAAGTAGAGTGGAATAACGAGGAATTATCGGTGCAGGATGCATTTAATTTGGCACATAACTATGAATCATCCTCGGATTTAAATCAAGCAAAGCAACTTTATCAGCAACTCATAACTGCTTTTCCGCGGCATGGAGATGCGCTTATTTCCTATGGAAGAATTTTTGAAGGAGAAGGAAACTTTTTAAAAGCGCAGGAACTCTATAAATCTGCATTGGCAATATGGCCATCCCATAAGCCTTATATGTCAGCAGTAGAAAGATTACAGAATCATGTATAATAAAATAAAGTATCAATATGGGTATTAATATCCTTATACCTATTGGTTTGACCATTTTATTTCCTTTATTATTATGGCTAGGCGGAAGACTGATGGTGGCGCCTGGCCGTAGATTTAAAGTCACCAGTATTTTTATTCTAATTGTCTGGACAATGATTTGTTTGATCTTATTAAATGAGCGAGGTTCGACTTGGGCTTGGAGCTGGCTCGCTGGATGTTTGTTTATTAGTACCTCCTTCCTGCTTAGTTTCATGCTCTGGTCTGTTTTATGTTGGGGCTATACCCTATCCATGCTGCTTTGCTTAGCAGAGAACACTACCGTTGCGAGTCAAGGAGAATGGGAGCAGCTTTATGCTGGTCCTGAGGGCATAGAATGTTTATCTCTTAATCGCGCGAAGGTATTAGTACGACTGCGTTTTGCGAATATTATAGATAATAATTTAATTCTTACTAACTGTGGTCGATTCTTTGCTTATATTTTATATTATGTGCGTAGTCTTTTTGGAATATCAACATGATTAACGTATACTTTAACTCATTGGTACTCGCTGGCATCTTGATAGTTGCTCATTTTTTACTTGTAATTTTAATGATGCGTAAAGTTATTAGAAATAAGTTTTCCCCCTTAGTTATTCATTTCACTTCTGGCATTGCTATGCTAGTTCTATTGTACTGTTCATCTAAATACATCTTAAATTTTGATCCCTGGTTAGTGTTTACACTATTTGTATTTTCCAGTGGCTCCTTCTTTTTCTTATTTGGTGTCGTGTATAAATCGCTTTCTTTACGTTTTTTGTTATTGAGTAGTCTCAATGACAAAAAACTATTGCTTTCTGAACTTAACGCATTAGTAACAAAAAATAGCTTCACAGAGCGCACGCAAATATTGATCGATATGGGGCTCGCACTTAAAGTGGAAAAAGGTTTTATGATTTCTCCCAAAGGAAAACTCATTGCTGAGCGAATTTTAAGAATTAGACATATTTTTGGAATAAAAACTACCGGATTGTATTAATTAGATCAATCGATGAGAGGGATTATGTTTTTTTCAGAGATGAGTAGGAGGTATGATAAAAAGAGAAAAATACTAATAACCTTAATTCTATTCTTGTTTTGTTTTCTTTTTTATCGTGGACTTGAGCTGCATTTAAGGCAATCAATAACAGATCGAATTCGGTTTCATGCGATCCCAGTGGCTATGTCTGTTTTATATCATCATCATCCTCATGATTACACAGGTATCCGGTCAATAGCACTCCCATTTCAAGGTTCAGGCAGCACAGAAAGTTTAATGCAAGCTGCAAAAAGACAAGATATTGGACAAGATCAGGGTAATTATTATTGGGTTGCCGATGATAAGGGATTCGAAGATTATGTCATTGCGGCATTTTATTTATTTGGTCCTCATCTCTATAGTTTGTACAATATGTGGTTTATTCTTTTATTTTTATCCGTTTCATTATTTTTGCTTAGCTTTAGAAAAGAAATTAGCTCCTTGGGATTTCTTTGCTTAATGTTGCTAGGAATTCATTTAGCTATTTCAACCCTGCCACTCTCATCTTTGCAACTGGTGAAAGGGATATATGTCGACGGATCAACAATTTATGAGACACGATTTCTTGATGTTCTTGCATTAATACCCGTAATTCACATGATGTTACTTGCTGGTAGGCGCAGAGCGGTATTAGCTTGGGCAAAGGATGTTTTGCCCTTACTCGGCCAAATATTGATTTTTTTGGTTCTTTATCATTCTCGTTCATCTTTAGGTTGGGAAATCGTAGCAGTATTTATCCTCTGTCTTAGTTTTTTTTGCTTTAGGGTTTATAGAAATGTTCAGAAAAAAAGAGAAACCTTAAAATTAAATTATTCCTTTAGTTACTTTATGAAAGGGACAAAATATTCAGTTGTTATTATTAGCGCATTGTTAGTTAATTTGCTTTTCTTAAATGTATACAAGCATATAGTGTATAACTCTGCATATTATAGGGAAATGGGATCTAGAACATTCTGGCATAATGCATTAATGGGCCTCGCTCAAGACGATCAATTTTATGAAGATAGGTATAAATTAGCAGCGAACAGTGATTTAATAATTGCACGATCAGTAATACAATATGCCAATAATACTAAGTTATGCTCCGAAAGTGTCGCTAAACTGGAACCACAACCACTATTAAATACTCTTGGCGGTCATGGCATAGCAAATTGGTCTGCTTATGAAGGCTGTGCTAAATCTTTCTATTTTTCTATATTGGCAGATAATAAGTTAAGAACTCTAGGATTATATGGTATTCATAAACCCCTGGCCTCTTTAAGTTTGTTATATACTTGGTTGAATCCCTTCGGCACTTCGGATTTTGGTAGGATAACAGTTAGGTCACAAGTAGGATGGTCCCCATTAAGTCCTATCAATATTTCGATTTTTTTACTTATTATGCTTTTTTCAGGTTCAGCTTTGATTCGAGCCCGTAATAAATTATTATATGGTAGTATAATAATTTTTATTAGTAGTTTTATACCTTCAGTTGCTTTTTATCATGGCGTATTGAGTATGGGTGGATTTCTTGTTCTTGCTTCTGTGTTGTTCTATTTTGCACTGATGCTTATCTTGAAGAAACTCCAGTCCAGTTTATTCAAGACAAAACATATAAACGTTGTTAGACAAAGTGATGACATTTTGAAAAAAATTACAATAGTTATTCCTGCTTATAATGAAGAAACCCGAATTAAGACAACTATTGAGGAGGTTTATCATATAGCAGAGAAGATTTTGGATGATTTCGAAATTATTGTTGTAGATGATGGTTCGAGTGATAAAACTTATGCTGCTGCGCTAAGTGTTGCTGATAGATTAGGCTCTAAAATCAAAGTTTATGCTCATAATATTAATCAAGGTGTTGGTAAAGCCTTTGATTTTGGATTAAAAATTGCACGTTTTGAATATTTATGTCTAATCCCGGGGGATAACGCTTATAGTGTATCGGGTATTGAGAGTCTTTTTTATCGATGTGGTGATGCGCCCTTAGTTATTTCATATAGGAACAATATGGATGCTAGAACTCCCCTGCGTCATTTGTTGTCTAGGATCGCTACTTTTTCACTTAGACTGATTACCGGCTTTAGAGTGCGGGATGCACATAGTTTATATTTATTTCCGGTTAAAGAAACGAGAGCTTTGGGTATTAAAGCCGCAGGTTACGGCTATCATATTGAAATATTAAGTCGCTTATTAAAGCGGTTAGAATTTCTTGAGGTGCCCGTCACTTTAAATCCTAAGCCGGATGCGAGCTCAGGGGTGATGAAGTTAGGAACATTGCTAATATTGGGATCAACAATTTTTAAACTAGTTATTTTAAGGGTTGTTCGAAGGTTGTGAGTTTTTTATTGAAGTTTAAAATCATTGTCATCAGTCATGAGCGGTGGTGGCAAAGTCAATGACTAAAACTCTTTCAGAATGCCAAATATCCTCATTAGAATTATTGTAGGTGGCTAGAACTTTCCCCTCAGAACTTAATATGCGAATCGGAATTTTTTCATTAAGTCTGTTCTCTGTTAGATAGGAACGTACGAGATGCCATGCGTATCCTGGAGATTGGTTTGTGAAGATAAATTCTCTGCTGGCATGCTGAGGGACTAAGCCTGCTGAAAGTTTTACCGATATGGCGCTGTGTACCTTTGAATTAAATAAAGCCACTTGCATTTTCGCTGATAGATTTTCTGAAATGCTTGGTAACACTATGTATCTATTGAAATTAAAAGAAGTTCCTAAAGTAAGAATAAAAATCAGCGCTAACCATAACTTGGATGAATGTTTTTTTGCTAGAGAGTGGATTATCAAGTCTAAGCCATTTGTTGCTAACAGTGCAAAACCAGTTACCAGTCCTAGAACTGTTGTATATCGACCCATGTGATATTTATCATCTAACAACCAAAATAGAGAGTATTGTGATAAAAGGACTAATACAATTCCGGATAATTTTAATATTATTGAGTAAAGGGTTTGATGATAACAAACTCGTAATATTCCGATAGAAATAAGTAGTATAAATACTATACTTATGACATCAAAGTGACGTTCAATCACCCATAAATTGGAAATGATACCAACTGGCCAATTTAGGTCATCAATCGATAGTAACAGGCGGAAGCCATCTATAATATTTTTGATTATGCCGTTCTTCTGTATTGGAAGGTAGTCCGCGCCTCCCATTGAGGGGTGAATTAATTTTAAAGCAAGCTGCCATGACAAATAATAAACGCTAAAAACCAAAGCTATGAGGGTGAGAAGTTTAATGGCGGCTATAAATCTTTTATGTGTTTCATTAGGGTTTTTCTCATTTCCCCATATAAGCGGTACTAATGAAACAAGAGCTGGTAAGAAACCAATAATTTGATATGTTGAAAAACAGATTAGAATAAAAAACATATAAATTATTGTATGCCAGGTTTTTAAACAATTATTGTATGCTAGTTCATAAAGTTTCATTCCTGAAAAAAATGCAAGTAAGATTTCTGGAGCTAACCAACATCCATTCCCAATAATAATTTGATATGAAGGGAGCATAAAAATCCCAAGTGTGGCGGCAAGAGCAAGATTTTTCTCAAGCTGCCATTTGGTGAACCATTTATTCCAAAGTAAAGCTGAAAAAATAATTGAACCTAGGCCCGCTAATCGGAATATAAGAATGGATTGACGTCCTATAATCGTGAAGAGGTATGCATTGATATCATTCAAATACCAGAAGATAGGCCTTCCCATTCCGGTATCAAACATTTTGAAGTGTAGCCAACTATAAACTAATAAAGTATCGTCAGCGCGTAGATAAGGATAAATAAAAATACCAGCATAAGTTAAAGTAAGGCAGAGAGCTAACAGGTAACTTACACTAATATAATCTAGTTTATTATTTAAATTCACGAAATTTCCTATTACAAGACCATGTCTTCCTTGGGGCGTCCGCACATATTGCTTTTTACCATAATTAAAGTTTTTATGCGAATTTAGTCTTTCTAAGCTATACTTTTTGCTGCTTAAATTAAGGAAGGGTCCATGCTTACTTTAGTAAAAACTAACGGTTATTCATTGAAAATATTTATATCCATTAAATTAAGTAAACTTCGTGCTTTGGGATTTATTTGGTTTTTTAAAGAAGTTTCCTATCGACTCTTACAAGAACTAGGGTGGCTACTTCTATCTCCGTGCGCTTTTTTTGCGCATCTCTTAGGACTAAGGCGAGTGCCTTTTCTTTACCAACATATCGGCCATTTAGCTATAGAATTAGATACTTTTATTAAGGCTCGGCACCTAGGCTTGGTACCTGAGGCGCACTATTTTATTTTAGCTCCTTTAGGAAAAGTCGCTAACCCTCATTTATTATCTTATTGGCGCCCGCATTTAAAGGTTATCACGCAACCTCAATTGTGCTTTCTATTGGGCATGTTAACCCGTCGATATTTTGCTTGCTACCGTGGCAATCTTCATCGGGTTGCATTTTTCGGCACGCAGGAAGTCTATCGCATTAATAAGCTCTGGGGTCAACGTCCTCCTTTGCTTACTTTAAATAAGCTAGATGAGGCTGAATCAAGCCAAGCTTTCGTTAAATTAGGAATCCCTGAGAACCAATGGTTTGTTTGTCTCCATGTTCGTGAGAAAGGTTTTTTACCCAATAATGAAGCTATTCAAGCTCACAGAAATGCTTCTATTAATAATGCTATTCCTGCTATACACGACATTATTAGACGAGGTGGGATGGTGGTGCGTATGGGAGATCCTACTATGTCACCTCTAATGCCACCTATCGCCGGCGTTATTGATTATGCCAGGCATTCTTTAAAGTCTGATCGCATGGATGTCCTGCTCTGTGCTAAAGCTAGATTTTTTCTGGGTTGTACCTCGGGTTTGTTTTTTCTGAGCGTTATTTTTGGTGTTCCGGTAGCACTGGTTAATATGATTCCAGTTGAAACCTTGGGTATTCGCCCTGGGGATCTGAGTATCCCAAAACGGGTTTGGAGTGAAGTCTTAGGCCGTTATTTAAGCTATACAGAACTCCTAACTTCTAAAATGGGTGGTTATTTTTTTACCCACCAATATCAAGTAGCGGGCATTCGGGCTGATGAGAATGATGGGAAAGATATTCTAGGGCTGATGAGAGAAATGCTAGATCGACTTGATGGTCAGTATAGAGAAACGGAGGCGGATAAGCTGCTGCATGAGCGCTATCTTTCGCTTTTTAAACCAGGACACTACTCTTATGGTGCAGTTTCTCGAGTGGGTCTTGAATTTTTACAGCGATATCAGGATTTGATCTGATTTGAAAGAAGATACGGAGCTGGCATAACAGCTAGTTCCCAGCTTTAAATATTATAGCTTCTCTCTCAGCGGTTTGAATCCGCAGAGAGAGAAAATAAGTGCAAAACCTCGACAATTTATTTATTCATTGAGGAGAATAGAGAAGATTCGAAATAATATTGAGATATTTATGGGAATGCTTTTTGCTAAAATATCCTCCTGCAGAAACAAACAATGCACGACTAAATTTTCGTTTTTCAAAAAAACCTAGTAGTTTAGTTCTAACTCTATCGTTGGTATGCTTGATAATCAAAAATAAAGCCCACTTTAAAGGGGCAGATTTTTTACAAAAGCTCATGAGTTTGATTTTTAGTTCACGATATTTTGGATAATCCTGCCCGAGTTTAAACGCATGTGCAGCCATTGCCGACGCAAGAAACATTAAACCTTGTGCTTCTGCAATTAATGCGAGTTGATACCAGCATTCCCCATGCTTGGGTGCTGCCATTGCGATACGAATTAATAGTTGTTTTGCACCATTGTGGTTACCTTCTGTATAATATTTATCTGCTAAATCATAGGCTGACTGGATATCGTAAGTATTTCCATTAAATTCAATTAAATTTGAATTTGTCTCAGGGTTGTTGGAAATATAGGTAGGTAGAATCACAGGAGATTTATAAGTTGCTGGCCTTCCATGACGCCAGTTCATCGCTTCTTGGATTTCTTGAGCAGTGATAGACCCCATTTTTTCGAAGGGCAGTAAGGTGTCACGAATGATACGTTCTGTATTTTCAGAAGGAGAGGGATCATCAACATCAAATGGAGGAATAAAACAAAAATTATGTTTTTTTCTAAAAACAATAGTAATTTCCGCAGAATCAATTGGATATTCCTTTAATCCTTTAATACAAGCTAGATATTCGTTAAAGAAATTACCGCGGTCCATTGATTCACTGTGTGTTTTACTCAACCTTGCGTCTACAATTTCATAATCATTATATAGTGCTAACAATACCCAAAATTTAGGGGTAAGATTATTAAGGCCATGATTTCCCCATCCAAACATTGGAACTGAATGATACATCAATCCGCCGGGCTTCGTTGCTTGGTGCATGAAAAAAAGCTGGGAGATAGGCGCAACCAGGTGTTCACTGGTTCCTGCATTCATCATTATATCAAAATGACCATAATATTTGCGCGGAAAGCAAAGAGATTGATAATTTAAATATTTAGTCTCGGGTCTGTTGTCGACATCAAAACAGGTATAATTATAGCCAATATGTTCAAATACTTCTCTTGCTGTAAGCATACAATCTTTATTAATTGGCTCTTTATCGAAATACCTTTTTAGAAGTTCATTCAAGGTTGGAATTTGTGATGCAGCGAAATCTTGTGAGCCGCAATCTCCTATCACTAAGCCGGGTTTGACTTTTAAGATATGTAAGTCATGTAAAATATATGAAGGATAGCCCATAAAAAAATTCCTTTGTTTAGTTAGTATCAGATTGAAAATCCCGACTTAAATGCCATTCATGTTATTTTAGAGGCAGTTTGAAAATTACCGTTTATTATCTGGAAAAATTTTTGTACTAGACGATAAGTTTTATTGATTATTGTTCCTAAGATTAAATATAAAAACATCGCCAATATTACCAGCAACCCTCCTTCAGTCAAAATACTGGGATAAAAAAGAACAGAAGGAATAAAGCTTGATATTAAGGCAATCGAAGTAATTATTAATAATTTATTATTAGCTTGAGCTAGTTCCCTTAAAGAAAATATAAATATGAGTGTTAAAATGAAGCTATTCAGCATGCTAAAAGGATACCAGCCTATTTTCAATTTATTGCGAAGGTCATCGAGCAGCAAATTTCCTGAATTTCTGATCGTGATCATTAATACATTTAAAGAGGCCGATGTTTTTTTCACGCTATATAATAAAGCAGTTTTCAATTTATTATGAGATAAAATTGAAAAAAAATACTTTCTTGCGCAGATTTCATAATTCTTCCAATTAACAACCCCCCAGTTTCCTAGAGAATTTAATAGTACTTGTGGTTCTAGGTGGCTTATATCAGATGAGCATTCATTTTCATTTTTAGCAAAATTTATTACGGCGCGTGCGACTGTTAAATCATTTACATCTAGATTATAGGTGGAAGAGAGGTAGGGGTCATATGAGAGGCCCATTAGTGCGTTATGCCAAAAAGTACGAGCACCCATTTCAGAAAAATACCTAGGATGGTAGGTAAGATGCTTATATCCATTAAGACCAATAAGACTTGCAATTAAAATTAGAGCAATAGAAAGAGGTGTTTTAAGCGAGTTTGAAAGCATTTTAACATTAATGTTTCGCCACCAGTGTATGTAGAGTGCTGCACTCGCAAATATAGCACAAGAAATAAGAACGGAAGCGACTTCCCACATGAGAGAAGAGCGGGCATGAAGCAAAAAAAGAAGAATAAGAATTTGGCCCAGTAAAATGGGAATGTCTTTTTTTAATTTGAAATTTGAAAGATTACTAGCATATATAACCATATGAAACATTGCTATTAATGCGAGTATATCTAGGAAGCGAGTGTCATAGAGTGATACTAAAGAAAGAGAGTTTAGATCAGAAGCAAAGGTAGTCACGGTATTGGTGACAAGCGGCAAGGCAGAAACAGCCACATGTATGCCTAATAATATTAAACTAACAAAAGAAAGTGCCCAAATGTGTTTATGAAATGAGCCAAGAAATAAGAAAACGGTGGCTAGTAAAATGACGAACCACAGGTAATACATACTCATTAGGTGGGGGCCGAACAAATAAAATGAAGCAATCACATAATCTTCAAAACCTTTATCATCCGCGACCCAGTAATAAGTTTCAGAATTTCTATCAATAACTTGATTGACGGCGGAAGGGATTAATTCTTTGAGTGCAGTGGGGCCTTGAAAAGGAATTTCTAAAGCTCGCAAGCCGGTATAATCATGCGCATGATGATGATAAAGCACAGAAATAGCGACAGGAATGGCGTGTAGTTTAATTCTTTCTGTAACAGTTTCGGTTAAATTCATTTGAATGCCGCGTACAAACAGCAGTAAAATTAATCCAAAAATTAAAACCAATAGGATTTTTTTTTTAAAGAGTTCTTTTATTTCAAGATGGGTATTTCTTCCTGGGGATGACACTTTCTATCCTTAGAGCGCTCGCAGAGCTGCGTGGTATTGACCTTTCCCTAAGATTACATAAAAAGAATTTTTATTTCAAGCTTTAAGATACTGTGAGTGAATGGTTATGCTTTTTTGGGATGTTTCTGCTTTCCATGATAAAGTGCTATGGCTTCTTCAGGATCACCAAAATATTTAATTTTCCCCCCTTCCAGTAATAAGGCTTTATTACAAAATTCTTTAATAAGATCATCTGAATGACTAGCCATAACAACAATATGAGATTGATTAAGTAAATTAATCATCCTATTTCGCGCTTTTTCCAGAAAGTCAGCATCACCCGCATTAAAAATTTCATCCAGCAGCAAGATTTCAGGCTTAATACTAACTGAAATCGCAAATGCTAAACGAACCATCATACCCGAGGAGTATGTACGCATAGGCATTGAAAGATAATCGCCAAGCCCTGTAAATTCCGCAATATCATTTATCTGGGCTTTAATTTCAGCTTTAGAAAGCCCAAGTAAAGCACCCCGTTGCATGATGTTTTCATAGCCAGTAAATTCAGTTTGAATGCCATGCATGAGGTTTAGCATAGAACAAATGTGGCCTTCACTGCGGATATCACCGGAAGTAGGTTCATAGACTCCCGCAAGCAATCTTAAAAAAGTGCTTTTACCAGCGCCATTGTGGCCAATTAGACCCAGGCGGTCGCCATGTCTTAGGGTTAGAGAAATATCTTTGAGTGCCTTGACAACAATATGCTGGTTGGCATCTTCAACAATGGCGCCACCGGTGGCCAAACGTAAAAATTTCTTTTTGAAAGAACGCGCATTGACATTATAGATAGGGAATTCAACAGAAACTTTGCGAAGATCAATGCGGGCCATGTTCTCTTCCTATAACCAATAAACAATTCTGGAGCGATAGCGGGTAAACATTTGTAGACTGATGACTATTCCTAGCGCTGTTACCAGGCTAAGTACTAGCCAACTGGTAAGAGAGGGGAGAGTGCCAATCAGAGGGCAGCGTATGAACTCAACAAAAGCATAAAAAGGGTTTAGAACAGCGATAAAACGTTTATCAGGAGGAAGAATTTCTGGACTCCACATGACGGGGGTTACGAAAAAGATAACTTGAATGATGCTTTTAATAATTTGAGTGACATCACGAAAGCGGGCGCCAATCATAGCTAAAGTTAGGCCATAGGTCAGGGCATTTAAATAGAGTAATGCTAAACCCGGTATTAGCATGAGAGTATTAAAGTTAATTTTTGCTGTTTCATGAAAAATAGCTAGAATTGGTAAAATAATCGGAACATTATGTAGAAAAATAATAAGATTTCGTGCGATGACTTTATTGATATAGAGCGTATAGGGTAATTTGATTTGTTTAATCATACTTTCTTCAATGGTTAGCGTATCGACTAAATCATTAATGGTGCTTGAGATAAAACCCCAAGCAAGCATGCCCCCTACAAGAAATGGGAAATAACTTTTTAAATCAGTATGAAAAAGGTGACTATATAAATAACCCATGGAGTAGGCAGTGATGGCCATACTGAGGGTAATCCAGAAAGGGCCTAGGACAGAACGGCGATAGCGTATTTTAATATCTTGATAGGCTAGCATGAGCCAGATAGGCCATTGTTTAAAGCCGTCGGTTAAATCTTGTATAGCTAATTTTCTTTGGTCTCTTGGAGGAAAAATAACTTCTTCTCGCCCTTTTAAATCAAGGACGCTGATGCTGGCCGTGGCGGACATGGTTTCTGAGTCGGACATATTTAATTTATGTTATCTATAAGCTGTGATTGCTGAGAGCTTAGCATGTAATTAGGTAGTAGACAATTATTCAGGGTCTAATAGGGGAAACTACCGATTTTTTTGAGAATCGACTAGGAATTATCCTAGATTTTTTTATTTGTATTTAATTTTTTCAAAACATCTGCCGAGAAATTACCTGTCAACAACCTCAGGCCATAAGGACTTTAATGGGCTTATTAAATTGCTGTTCTATCCATAAAAAAATCTTACACTATGGTTGAATTTCAGGTCGGCTGACTCATCTGTCATCGGCAAAAAATTTAATATGGCTACTAACATCACCCCCCAAAAATTTTACCCATTAACTTCTTCGCACATTGATCCCAAGGAACCACGTGATTTTTTTCAAACTCAAAATCTTCAGCTCCTCCATAGACTAAAAATCCATCTTTTGCTTTATCACCGGCTATTTTTCGCCATTTTTTAAGTTCTGTTAAAATGTTGGCATTAAAGGTAGAGCTGGATTTTATTTCAATAGCAAAAAGTTCACTTCCCTTTTCAAGAAGAGCATCTACTTTTGTTCCAAGATGGTCTCGCCAAAAATACAGCGGAGCTGATTTGCCCAGAGCGGCATAATATTTGATAATTTCACTTAAAATAAAGCCTTCAAAAATGGCACCTCGATTAACATGGGTTTGGAGATGTTCGGGAGATTCAATTCCTAAGAGATGACAGACCAAAGCACTTTCATAAAAATATAGCTTAGGAGTTTTTACCAAGCGTTTATTGAAGTTTTGATGGTGTGGTTTTAAGGTATATATAAGGTAAGTGGCTTCTAAGATGCTTAGCCATTTTGAAGCTGTTGTTTGGGAGATGCCGCAATCATTTGCTAGAGAATTGAGATTCAATAATTGTCCATGTCGTCCGGCACAGAATTTTAGGAACAGTTGAAAGGTTAATAAATCGCGAACTTGAATTAGACTGCGAACATCGCGTTCTAAATAGGTGCGAATATAACTGTTATACCAAATAAATGGGTCGAGATGTTCGTGATAAGGCCGAGGATAGGCGCCCATAAATAAGAATTCCCACAGGGAACGAGGTAAAGGTGATTCTGAGTAACTTAAGTATTCTGCATAGCTTAGTGGTAATAATTCTAAAATGGCAACACGGCCGGCGAGTGTTTGACTAATTTGTTCATTCAAAAGAAAATTTTGTGAGCCAGACAAGATGAAGCGACCAGGTTGTGCAGTCTCATCAATTTCTTCCTGTAAATAAGAAAATAATTCGGAAAATGTTGGGTTTCATCGATAATCCATTGCTGACTCTTCTTGGCTAGGAGGAAGCCTCGAGGATCGTCTTTGATGCGTAGAAGTGTATCCGGTGTTTCTAGATTGATATAACTGTAGTTAGGAAATAGTTGCTTCAACAGGGTCGTTTTTCCACTTTGACGAGGCCCAGTAAGTAGAGTGGCGGGGAAAGTTTTGGCCGTTTTTACTAAGGTTGGGACAAGACTACGCTGGAACATAATTTTTCTCTAGGATAATCTATTATTAATTAATGGTTTAGCATAGTTTATGTAAATTTCAAGTTTGAAAAGTGAATTTTACATTACTCACGCGAGCTCAACATCAAAAAATCCTTAAAATTAGTGCTTTTCTCTAAGTTAAGCACCACTTCTTTCATTTCAGTTGAAAGTAGATCAATTCTAAGATGCGGTGGACTTTGCGTAACAGGCCATTTTTGATTATTAGGTTCAAAATTTTGTAGCTGAGCAATAAGCCAAAGCAAACTAAGTCTAGTATCTTCTTTTTCCTCTTTGTGAGCTAAACCTAAATCAAATAAATGTACCTTTTCCTTATCAATTAGAATATTCCATATCCGGAGATCATTATGATAAAGACCATTTTCCAATAAAAATGCAAGAGCACGAATAATCTGTTTAATGATAGGAAGGAGGGGCAGTTGGTTTGCTTTGTGGGTTAAGAGATCTTGTAAGTTTTCGCCCTGTATTTTGTTAAAAACTAAACTAATTGAATTCTGCCGTTGCTCATGAGAAAGCAGTTTCGGGAAATAGCTATTATCCGCGAGTTTTTGGTTATTGGCTATTTCTTGTAAGATCTTCATTAAATTATTGCTGGTATTACCTAGGCGATATTTTTTTATGTAGCTAGTCCCGCAATCATAGTAGGCGCGTGAAAGGTAGCCGGCTGTGTCATGGGCTAGAAATTTTGTTTGAGAAATTGAGTAAGTTTGATCTTTCACCTTCAAGGTATTTTTTTGGATGCGGAATAAAGAAGAAGCTAAGCTAGCCATTGTGATGGGAGAATCAACTAAACAATTTTTTAAATGCTCCGCTTGCTGGGTATTTAGGTGGATAAGAAGTGATGAAGTTTTTTCTAAAAGTAGTTTAATAAGCTCGGAAATTTGACTTAAGCCTTCTAGCTTAAGAAGCTGTTTCACATCCCCTAAAACCAAAATTAAATCATAATGATCCGCTTCGAGTTGATGAAGTGAAGTTTTTGTTAACTTAGCAAACTGAGTTTTCTTACGATTTAAGCGTTGCAGCAGTTTACAAATGCCAAGATTAGCGAGCTTAGGGTCCAGCCCATCTACCTTATAACCTCGCTCAGCAAAATAAAAGCTGAAAAAGCCCGCTTGGCAGTTGAGATCTAAAATATAACCACCTTGGCCATAAACTTGAAGACTCTGTAAGATAGTATCGGCTCGCTTAATAAAATGATCTTTGGTACGTTCTGGTTTTAAAAGTCCTAAATTATATAAAGGCTGTGAGGGTCTTCGAAATAAATAAAGTAGAAAAAGTGTAGTGCTAATAAGAGTAAATTCTAGCCAGCGAATAAGGCTTTTTAGATAACTTGAAATGAGCTTCATTAATACTTCCGTTTCAGCCTCTAACTCGGTACTATCTAGTCTATAGGGAGAGACCCTAGATTAAAAGTGCTTATTTTGAGTAATGGAGTTGTTTGTATGCAGAGTTATGAAGTGAGATCAGAGTTAAGTTTTGGTAGAAAACTAAGAAATTTACCCCTTATATATCGGCTTCGTAGTTTTTTTAAGATCATCTATCCTTGGCTAGAGACAGTGACAACAGTCAGTCGCATTTACGGACATTTGCTTCTTAAGCGAACTCAATTTTATCAACCCTTGTATAATTTTTCGATTATAAAAAAAGTACCGGAAAGAACCTGCATTGAGCGGGCAGATGCTATTTATCATTCTTTGAAAGACCGCGATCACGGAGCTCGCATTTTAGATTTGGGTTGTAATTTTGGTTATTTTTCTTTCTATTTTGCTGAGCGTGGCTATACGGCAGAAGCTATCGATACGAGTGCGCATAATATTGCTCTTTGTAAGCTTTTGCAGCGGGTGAATCAAAAGAATACAAGCTTCTCCGTGGCTGAGTTCTCTAAAGAATATCTTGAGAAGATGCCTGCTAAACGCTATGACATCTCTTTTTTATTTAGTGTGTTGCATCATATTGCCTACCTAAAGGGTTTTGAATATACCCAGGACTTAATGGCTTTATTAACGGAAAAGATTCCCGTTCTCTTTATTGAATTGGCTACGAAAGCTGAATCAGAGACAGCACCTTGGCGGGAGTTTCTTACTGATAATGATTTGGATATTTTTGCGAAATGTTCAAATATTAATATTGAAAAGATCGGTGATTTTTCTATTCATGGGCGGTCTGTTTTGAGGCCTTTGTATAAGGTTACAAAGCTGTCTTAAGCTGAAATTCTGAAGAAAGCTTTGGCTATTGATTGTACTAGAATAGCAAGGTTTAAATCCTTAATTATGTCAGCTTGACATAGATGTCAAGCTGACATATACTTAGATTATGCCTGTAATACCACAAGCGAGAAATTTTTTGCACATAATTTCAAAGAAGAAAATTCGTGATTACAGCAGAGAAAACGCCCAAGCAGAGCTGCCTCTCTTAGAGTGGTATCTTAGTATGAAGGCATCAAATGCTAAGAATTTCAATGCATTGAAAGAAAAATTTAATAGCGTCGATGCTGTATTCGGCTATACGATTTTCGATGTGGGAGGCAACAACTACCGTTTAATTACAGCAATTCATTATAATAGGCAGTGTTGCTATATTAGAACTATATGGACTCATGCAGAATATAGTAAATCTTATAACCAGGCTAAATTAAAGCGAGGTGAATTATGAGTATGACAGCTTTGACAATTGATTATATAGATCAAAAAACTGATCATAAAATTCATCTTCCTATTTCTGTGTTTAAGAAGCCAAGCAATAATCGAGAATATTCTAAACTTGAAAAGGTGCTGGATAAGTTGATTGATGAGGTTAGGGGGAATGAAAGACATCCGCTAGCAGTTGTAATGCAAATTATTGGTGAAAACTTAGAGCAATACGATGATGAGCATTTTCCTCCGCTGGGTGCTGAGGTGGATGAAATTGATCTCGTTAAATATTTAATGAAAGCTCATAAACTTCATCAGGCTGATTTGGCAGATATTTTTGGCGGCCAGGCTAATGTGTCAAAATATCTCAATGGTGAGAGGCCTCTGTCTAAAAATCAGATTATTGGTTTAAAACGAAAGTTTGGGATTAGTGCGGATTTTTTTGTGCGTTGATGTATAAGTAGGTGGCCAAGAGGCCTAAGTTGCTGGCAGTGGTTGCTTAATTTCTTAAGGCCCGAACAATTCCTTCAAGTTTTCCTCTCCCCATTTCTCATTTGCTGACGCTTCTGAGAATAAGCCTTCCATCAAAGCAGCTTTTCGATTTTGCAGATCTAAAATCTTTTCCTCTACTGTTCCTTTACTCACAAGCTTATAGACAAATACCGGTTTGTCTTGACCAATGCGATGGGCGCGGTCGGTGGCTTGCTTTTCTACTGCAGGATTCCACCAGGGGTCATAATGAATGACAGTATCGGCAGCAGTCAGGTTGAGACCCGTTCCGCCGGCTTTAAGGCTGATAAGGAAAAGAGGGACTTCCTGATTCTGGAAGGATCTAATGGGTGTTGCTCTATCTTTGGTTTGGCCCGTTAATTTTAAATAGGGTTGGTTGATTTTATGGAGCTCCGCTTCAATCAAACCTAGCATTTCTGTAAATTGAGAAAAGAGGAGAATTCTGCGACCTTCTTCCAGTAATTCAGGTAGCAAGGACATAAGTAAATTTAATTTAGCGGATTGGGTCGTTTTCTTTTGGGCGGTTTCTGTTTTGAGTAGACGCGGATCGCAGCATACCTGTCGCAGTTTAAGCAAAGCATCCAAAATATAAATCTGACTACGGGCAAAACCCATTGCAGCAATTTGTTGGCGAATTTTTTTCTGCATACTTAGACGGATAGTTTCATAAAGATCACGTTGCTGATCTTCTAATTCGGCTTGACGAATGATGATGGTTTTAGGTGGAAGCTCTACAGCTACTTTTTCTTTGGTTCGACGCAATAAAAAGGGCGCTAGGCGTCGATTTAAATGGGCGCGGCGTTCTTCATTGTTTTCGCGTTCGATGGGATTTTTAAAAATTTGATTGAATTTTTTTAAGTCGCCTAGCAAACCAGGCATCATAAAATGAAAAATGGACCAGAGTTCCCCTAAATGGTTTTCCATCGGGGTGCCGGTTAAACAAAGGCGATGTTTGGCTTTGAGTTGCTGAGCAATTTGAGCGGCACGGCTTTTGCTGTTTTTGATGAATTGGGCTTCATCTAAAATAAGCAGGTAGAATTCATGCTTAAGCAGCTCCTCTTTATCATGTACTAAAAGAGGGTAGGTGGTTAAGATTAAGTCGTAGTTCGCAAGTTCAGAAAAATGTTGTTTGCGCTGACTGCCATGCAGGATTAGAACTTTTAAACTGGGGGTAAATTGCGCAGCTTCAGCCTGCCAATTAAACATGAGACTCGTTGGAGCCACAACTAAACAGGGTTGTTTGAGACGTTGGCTAGTTTTTTCCACGAGAATATGAGCGAGTGCCTGAACTGTTTTACCTAAGCCCATATCGTCTGCCAAGATACCGGAAAGTTCATATTCGCGTAGAAATTGAAGCCAATTTAAGCCTTCTTTTTGATAAGGTCGAAGCTGGCCTTGAAATTGCTTAGGAACTTGAACTTCGGAAATCCCTTTAAATTCTTTAAGACGTGAAGCGAGTTTAAGCAGATTTTCACCACCAAACCAACGTAGTTGAGTGGCACCTAAGGCTGCTTCCAATTCTAATAAACGGATTGCGAATAGTTTGGATAATTTTAAGGAATTACCTTCCTGAAGACTGCTTTGATCATGCAATTCGACTAAAATTTTGAGAATATTTTTAACTCGCTCCGCGGGCAGACGAATATAATGGCTGTTTGGGAGTTTAACCAGGTAGTCCTCATTTTTTTCTTGAGGATTCTCGGGGTTAAAATTTTTAAGGAGTTGTTGTAAGACGGGCAGTAAACTGATTTGTTGGCCTTTAATCGTTACGCCTAATTCTAGATTAAACCAATCCTGACTTTCATTTTCTCGGATTGTGGAATACCAATCATCTAACTCATCTTCTATAACCTGATAGGGATAATTCTCATCTAACTCAATCTGCCATCCTTGTTTACGCAAAAGCGGTATAATTTTTAAAGTAAATTTTAAGGGATCTTCATAATAATAACTGACAATGAAGGTGGAAGTTAATTTGGGATTTAATCGAGCTAGATTGGGGATTTCCTTAATGAGATCGAGGTCATAGGTTTGCAAGGTTTTTAAGGCCTTAAGTTCTGTAGTCCAATCTCGTTTAATTTTGAGAAAGCTATTACCTTCAATTAAGCTAAAGCTTCGTTCTTTATCTTCCCAGGCCAGCTCTTTAGTATTGTAGATAAAGCTAAGATTTGCGAGAGCGTGAGAGGTTTGTGTCTGGGTAGAATAATAGTGGTTATCTGTAAAAGAAGTCAGCGAAGCTTCTCGCAGACGAAGACAGGGAATAGGTTTAATTTTTTTAGGAGCGAGAACCGAAAAGACTTGCGGGCTTGGCACTGTTTTGGGGCTGCCATGTTTTTTTAGGAGCTTGGCAAGATCTTGACTTTGTTCTGCTGGGATTTTAGGGGCTTTTAGTAAGGCTTTGATAGCGCGAGGATTCAAGTCAAGCTGAGAGGGACCCATTTCACTTTGAGTCTTATTAAAATACCAAAGTTGGCCGAGAAAAAAGAAACTGTAAGTATCTGAAGCTTGATCAATAATAAATTGAGGTTCTTGTAAGCCCTTTTCATCGATTTTCCAGGTCAATTGGGCCTGTTTTACGGGTCCTTGCTGGAGGGCGGGAGCTTGCGGTGCGATCCAATAACAGCGTCCTGTTTGCAGTATTTCACTTAAGAGCTTATCGCTGATTTCGGCTTCTGGAAAATCCATATTATTATGAAAAGGAGCAAATTTATTGGCTATTTGTAATTTTTCCAAGAGTGCAAAGTCTTCAGGATAAAGATGTTTTAGCTGCGAAACGGAAGCGGGATTATAGGTTTTAGGTGTTCCTAAAACACCCGATTTCAAACGGCGAGCCAAAACAAGTTTGAGAGCTAATTGCGAGGGATGAGTAAAATTCTTATTTAAAAGATAGCAAAGGCAATGACTTTCATCCAAGCTAGGTTTTTGGTCTACTTCCGGTGTTAGGGCAAGATTGAGTTCTGTTAGCCAAGTAAGGGCTTTGCCTTTTTCACTTAGAGGATTAGGAGCGGATACTTCTTCTTCAAAATCCTCTTCTGGAAGCGGAGTTTCTTTTTTATGAGTAAGACCGAGTTCCTCTCGGGCAGCTTTTGCTTGTAAAAGTACGGCAATAACGTGTTTGCAATTAATAATCATCGGACAGTTGCAAAAACCCCGAAGAGTTTGTTTATTGCCTTGTCCTCTTATTTCTATGCGCACTTGGTAGGGTTCGTCACGGCTTCCTTCTACCTGAGCCTTAATTTCCTCTCCTTTTTTTTCTATGCTGTGTTTCAGCTGAGTAACGCGTCCCTGATAAAAATAAGCCTGCCCTCGCTCAACATAAGCGCTAGGAAAGGCAGCTTTTATACGGGTTAAGCTAATAAAATCTAATAGCATCTTGGCGTCTTTGCTAACTTATAGGGAGGCAGAATTTTAGCACAAGATTGCAGCTTTGTGGTAATTATTGACGGCTAAGGAGGCACGAGAGCCGTACTCGAGAGGAGGCTCCTAGCTGCGATCATCAAGCCTTTAGCAGGGATCGCGGCTAGGTCCTTTCGGTACGGCCCAACTCTTCAGAATCTTTCTATCTCGCCTTATCTTACGAAGCGTGACCAGATATAGATGCTGGAAAGAGAGATGGCACCGACACCCAAAAGCATACCGACGGAAGTGTAGGGTTTTCTTCTGACGGTTCTTACTAAACCTTTATAGAGGGTGCCGCCTTCACGGACTAGCTGGAGTGCTCGTTTTTGAGCATAACTAGGGTGGCCATTATGATGACCATTGTGTCTTTTTGCACCAGCAGCTCGCAAATAGGTCGTGGAATGTTTGTATTTGGCTCGTTTCGCTTTAGTAGGCATGACCTTCTCCTTTTATAAATAACTCGGGAAAGTGCTAGGCTTTATTTTTATCCTAGCACCGCCTAATTGAGCAAATGCCTAGGGGGTTCCACGGGGATGGCTAGTAGTTATTTGTAACGAGGGGGTTAATTATTAGAGCTAAGCTTTAAATATACCCTTTTCACTTGAGGAAACGAAGATGCCAAGAGCGAATTGGAAAGGTGTTATTTCCTTTGGTCTAGTTTCTATCCCTATCGAGTTGCACTCGGTGACGAATAAATCGGCTGATATTTCTTTTCATCAAATTGATAAGCGAGATAATGCGCGTATTCGTTTTCAGCGAATTAATGCTGAAACCGGAAAAGAAGTGCCTTGGGAGCAAGTAGGCCGAGGCTATGAATATGATAAAGAGCTTACAATCCCCGTACCCGATGAGGTGTTGCAGAAAGTGGCTGGAGAGAACTCGCGGGTGATCGATATCACTACTTTTATCAATAAAGATGAATTTGATATTTTAAGTATCGATCGTACTTATTATCTCGTGCCCGATAAAAAAGGGGAAAAAGGTTATGTTATCTTGAGAGAAGCTTTAGCGGGCACACATAAAATAGGCATTGCTAAAGTGATTATCTCAACCAAAGAATATCTTGCGGCTGTTATGCCGCATCAGGATGGTTTGCTGCTTTGTCTACTAAAGTATGACAATGAAGTAATAAAAATGTCAGAGCTTAATTTACCCACTAAAGATTTATCCATCTATAAAGTAAAACCGGCTGAAGTCGAAGTGGCTAAGAAATTAATTAAATCCATGAGTTCCAAATGGAAACCTGAAAAATATACGGATGATTATCAAACGGCTATTCATAAATGGGTAGAAGAGTCTGCATTGAATTTACCTCATAAACTTAAGGCTAAGAAACGACCCAGTGAAACGAAAGCGGTTGATTTTATGCAATTGCTCAAGAAGAGTTTGGACTCATCTGGAAAGATCAAAAGAAAGGATAAAACGCGATATAAACCTACCTTAGCTAAGGTAAAACATGCTTATGCACATCATACAAAACACTAAGGGGGATGGTTATAGTCGTATGCTAGGATTTTCTTCTAGCATACGATTATCAGGTCTTAAATCTTATAAACTAAACCAAGATTAAATTGTGCTGACTTTGGATTTCCGATATAGCTGACAGAACGGTAGAAGTCGTAGATATATTCTCCACGGAGATCCCATCTTTCTGTGATAGCTGTTTGCAAGCCTAAGCCGACTTGACCACCTGTTGCATTATTGTTGTTGGTCGTAAAGTTGGTGTTTAGGATGCCGAGGCGGAGATAGCCTAAAACGGTATCGTTCATTAAAATACCGGGAATTAAGCTTAAGCCGTAGGACCAGGTTGATCTTGCGCTGCCGTTGTTCGCATAATTTTGTAACACAGCGCTATCGCCTACGAAAATTTCACCAGCGAAATAGAAGCTTTCCATTACAAAAGCATAACCTGCTGATAAATTCCCTTCTAGGCCATTATATACTGTAGGTGTGCTGGTATAGTTAACTCTGTCTCCAAGACTTACACCTAGGTAGGGTCCATTGTAATAATAATGTGGCGCAGGCATGGGTTGTACTTCACCCTTGTACATTGCCATATTATTATCATCATTATGTTTGTGTCTGTTCATATCTTTATTATGCATGTGGTTAGCCATAGCAAAGTTAGAACACACTATAAATAGTAAACTCGCTAGAGATAGTTTTCTTAGCATGATTGCTCCTATAATAAAAAAATTAAATTTAAAAATTACTGCTGTCTATTGTCCGGATAGATACTTAGTAATTTCTCTACTAACAACACATTTTCATGAAATAAAGATACTATCTCATTATTTAGAATAGTAATTTCTGTGGATTAGCGGGGATATCTAGATTTTTCCCTAGGTGACCAGGGTTATTTACTGAAAACTTATGTTAAAGTTATTACTCTTAAAAGGCAGTGTAAAAATTATGCAGCTTAACGAAAAGCTTAAAACAGCCCTGATTATCCCGACTTTAAATGCAGAAGCCTACCTTCCTTCTCTCCTGGATGGCATCTTTGAACAGAGCTATCTACCTCAGCAAATTTTAGTTTTGGATTCTGAGTCGAATGATAGAACCTTAGAAATACTTAAGAACTATCCCCTTCGGGTGCAGCAGATAGCGCGCAAGGATTTTGATCATGGCGGCACTCGCAAATTGGCGACCCAATTGCTGGATGCTGATATTTATATTTATATGACTCAAGATGCCTTACCCGCAAATCGAGATACTTTCAAAGCTTTGCTCACGGGCTTTCTTGCTCAAGAAGGGGCAGGTTGTGCTTATGGTCGCCAATTGCCCAAAGCCGATGCTAGCACGCTAGGTGCCTTTGATCGCTTGTTTAATTATCCTGATAAAAGTCATCTACGCTCTTATGCCGATAGAGCCTTTTATGGAATTAAGACCTGTTTTATTTCCAATAGTTTTGCGGCTTATAAAAAATCAGCGCTAGTTGAAGTAGGGGGGTTTCCTGAAAAGCTGATTTCGAGCGAGGATGCGTATGTAGCAGCAAAAATGCTACTGAAAGGATATAGCATTTCCTATGTTGCCGAAGCGGCAGTTTATCATTCGCATAATATGAGTTTGAGTGAGAAGTTTCATCGTTATTTTTCGATAGGCGTTTTTCATAGTAAGGAAAACTGGCTTTTGAAAGATTTTTCGGGCGCTACTTCGGAAGGTTTGCGCTATTTGCGAACAGAGCTGAGCTATTTAACAAAAACGGGTAAGTTTAAACTAGTTCCCTATGCGCTGCTTTCAACTGGCCTCAGTTATTTGGCTTATCAACTGGGCTTGAAGGAGAGGTTTATACCGCTTGCCTTGAAGCGACAGTGGGGAGTCAATAAGAAATATTGGGCTTTGGACTAGGGCGCGTTGTTAATTGAGCCTACTTTCAGTAAGATAACTGTCGCCCTAGTCATCCTATATTTTAAAATAAAAAGAGAAATTCTAATGAAAGGAATTATATTAGCCGGCGGTACAGGATCGCGTCTTTTTCCTGCTACCCAGGCAGTCAGTAAGCAATTGATGCCAGTTTATGATAAGCCGATGGTCTATTACCCCTTATCTACCCTAATGTTAGCAGGGATTCGTGAAATACTTCTAATTAGTACCCCGCGTGATTTGCCCCAGTTTAAAGAGCTGCTGGGCGATGGCAGTCAATGGGGGCTTAGTCTTAGCTATCTTGAACAACCTCAGCCACAGGGTCTAGCGCAAGCTTTTATTTTGGGTGAAGAGTTTATTGGTAAGGATTCTGTTTGTTTGATCTTGGGTGATAATATTTTCTACGGCCCGGGTCTTGGAAGAATGCTGCAACAGCAAACAGAAAATCTGAGTGGGGCCACGGTTTTTGCCTATTACGTGGATAACCCTGAGGCCTACGGCGTGGTGGAATTTGATACGCAGGGTCGAGTTCTTTCGATAGTTGAAAAACCGCAACAACCTAAATCCTCCTATGCTGTGCCGGGTCTTTATTTTTATGACAATCAGGTAGTGGAATATGCCAAAACCTTGCAACCTTCTGCTCGAGGGGAGCTTGAGATTACTGATCTCAGCATGTGCTATGTCAAAGCAGGCAAAATCAAAGTTGAGTTTTTAGGAAGAGGTGTCGCTTGGTTGGATACGGGAACGCATCAATCCTTATTAAAAGCCTCGAATTTTATTGAGGTGATCGAATCACGCCAAGGTCTAAAAATTGCTTGTCCCGAAGAAGTGGCTTGGTTTATGGGCTATATTACAACCGAGGCTCTACGTGCCTTGGCACTACCTTTGATGAAAAGCGGCTATGGCCACTATTTACTAAATATTATTCTGCAAAGTGAGTCTTATAATGAATATTCTCAAGACAAAACTGCCTTCAGTTTTAGAGTTGGAACCTAAAGCCTTTAGCGATAAACGCGGTTATTTTATGGAGCTCTATAATGAAACCCGCTATCAGGATGCAGGGTTGAGCAATTCTTTTGTGCAAGATAATCTTTCTGTTTCGGTAAAAAACGTAGTACGGGGTTTACATTATCAGTTGAATCACCCTCAAGGTAAGTTAGTCTCGGTTTTATCCGGGAAAGCTTTAGATGTGGTAGTTGATATACGCGTGGGTTCGCCGCATTTTGGTCAATGGTTGGGTTTTGAATTAAGCGATGAAAATCATCGACAGATCTTTGTTCCGCCGGGTTTTGCTCATGGTTATTTTGCGATAAGTGAAAAAGTCATTTTTCATTATCAGTGCACGGATTATTATCATCCTGAAGACGAACATAGCCTCCTGTGGTCGGATCCGGATCTCGGCATCCTTTGGCCTCAGACAGGAGAGCCTATCGTTTCCGAAAAAGATAGTGGGGCGCCTCGCTTAGCTGAGCTTAGTCCTCAACAGCTACCTAGCTATTCTTCATGAGAATTTTGTTGACGGGTGCCAAAGGGCAGGTCGGGCAGGAAATTGTGGCGCTTGCGAAAAGCTTTCCGGGTGAATTGTTTGCTTTTTCTAAGACGGATTTAGATATTACTGATCCGCTGCAAATTGAAAGAGCAATAAAAACGACTTCACCCACGCTGCTTATTAATGCGGCGGCTTATACGGCAGTGGATAAGGCAGAGCAAGAAGTGGCGCAAGCCTATGCTATCAATAGCGAGGGCGTTAAGCAGCTAGCTTTAGGCTGCAAGCGTTTTAATTTGCCCCTTATTCATATCTCAACAGATTATGTTTTTGATGGGTCTAAGCCCACCGCTTATTTAGAAGAAGATGTTAGAGCGCCGCTTTCAGTCTATGGTGCGAGTAAGGCGCAAGGAGAGCAAGTCTTACAAAATGAATGGGAAAAACATGTCATCCTGCGGACAAGTTGGGTTTTCGGTAAGCAGGGTCCTAATTTCGTTAAAACAATTCTAAAGTTAGCTTTAAAGCAAAAAGAATTACGAGTAGTTTCGGACCAAAAGGGTTGTCCCACGGCAGCCAGCGATCTGGCTCAAGCCTTATTGAAGATAGCTTTTCAAATTAACCAAGGCCAGCCTAAGTGGGGTATTTTTCACTACTGCGGCGTGAGAGAGACGAGTTGGTTTGAATTTGCTAAATTGATTGTGGATTATGGAAAAACTTACTTTCCGTTTAAGCTGGAAACAATTCAGGCAATAGAAACTGCTGATTTTCCGACACCTGCATTAAGACCTAAAAATTCCGTATTAAATAGGCAAAAAATTGAAAATAACTATGGTTTAAAGCCCTCCGAATGGGAACAAGCGCTAGAATCATTGCTTAAATATTTAGATGAAAAAGGTGAACTTCGTGAATATATATCAAGCTAAACGTATGCTAGTAACCGGCGGGGCTGGTTTTATTGGAAGTAACTTCATTGCCTATATGCAGAAACTTTATCCTCAAAGATTATTGGTTAATTTAGATAAGCTTACCTATGCAGGATCGATGGATAATTTAGCCGATCTTAAGCCTTCGCCTTCCTCTATTTTTGTTGAAGGGGATATTTGCAACGCGGAGTTGGTGGCGGCTCTTCTCAGAAAATATGAAATTGATACAGTAGTTCATTTTGCAGCAGAAAGTCATGTTGACCGCTCTATTGCCGGACCGGATGCTTTTATCCAGACAAATATTATAGGAACCTTTACTTTGCTTGAAGCGGCTCGACAATATTGGCTACAAGAAAAGCAACTCAAGCCCAGCGCTTGTCGTTTCCATCATATTTCCACCGATGAGGTTTACGGAACCTTAGGCCGGGAAGATCTCCCTTTTTCTGAACTTTCTCCCTACCTGCCGAATTCACCTTATTCCGCATCGAAAGCGGCTAGCGATCACTTAGTGCGTGCCTATGCGCATACCTATGGCTTACCCATCACGCTTAGTAATTGCTCCAATAATTATGGCCCAAATCAGCACAGCGAAAAATTCATTCCAACGATTATTCGCGCCTGTTTAGAGCAAAAACCCATTCCCGTCTATGGCGATGGCAGCAATATTCGAGATTGGCTTTACGTAGAAGACCACTGCTCAGCCATCGATAAAATTTTACAACAAGGCCAGCTAGGTCGCTCCTATAACATTGGCGCCAATAATGAATGGTCAAATCTAGAATTAGTTCATTACCTCACTCGCGCAATGGATGAACGCTATCCCGATCAAGAACCCCATGAACGTTTAATTGAATATGTAAAGGATAGACCAGGCCATGATTGGCGATATGCCATCAACGATCAACGTATTCAAAACGAATTAGGTTGGAAGCCGAAATTTACCTTCGAAGATGGAATTGCTAGAACGATTGCAGCAGTACTCACGCCGTCCTAGCTTACCCACAAGGGGTGCCCCTACAATAGTGGCGTTATAACAAGCATTGCACACTAATTTGAAAAGCCTATAATCAGATAACAAATTATAAGGCGCTCTTATGTTACCAAGGGGTTTATTAAAGGAATATTCTAGGCCTTTGGCGCTTATGCTGCGCGCTCTGGATGCCTGTACTGTTTTGTTAGCAGGATGGCTAGCTTATCTTTATCGTTTTGGGGATTATCTTCCTTCTTCCAATTATCTAGCGGCTTTCGCTTTAAGTGCCTTATTAGCTACGGCAGTTTTTTCTTTCTTTGGAATTTATTCTTCTGTGCGCGGTCAGGGATTCTGGGGACATATCTTTAGTTTGATTCAGGCCTTATTGCTACTGACTCTAGTGCTAGCTGGAATCGCATTTATGACTAAAACAGGCGATTTATTTTCTCGTGTCTGGTTTATGCTCTGGATGTCTTTTTCCATCGTTATTTTGCTAGCTTTCCGCTTTAGTTTATTAGTTTTGTTGCGTCTCATGCGTAAAAGAGGTTGGAATGAGCGTCGTGTTATCGTTATAGGCTTGGGCGATTTGGGCGGCCAGCTGGTTGAGACCGTGCAGCAGGCTTTATGGACTGGCTTTCGAATTGTGACTATTTTTGATGGTCAGCCCGAAAACAAAGCGCAGGCCATTTGTGGAATACCCGTCGTTAAAACCCCTCTTAATTTAAGTGCGTATCTTCTCCAACAGAAGGAAGAAATTGATGAACTCTGGCTTGCGCTACCTCTGCGCGATGAAGAAGCCGTTAAGACTATACTTTACGAACTTCGCCACCACACTATAGCCATTCGGTTGGTTTTAGATATCTTTGGTTTGGGTTTATTAAAACATTCGATAACTCAAGTAGACCGCTTTTCAATGCTGGATTTAAATTCCTCACCAATGGTTGGAATGAATCGAATTATCAAGGCTTTTGAAGATCGAGCTTTGGCAGCTATCATTTTAATATTAATTAGTCCTGTATTTTTGCTAGTAGCCTTAGCAGTAAAACTCAGTTCAAGCGGCCCGATTTTTTTCAAACAACTGCGGCACGGCTGGGATGGTCGCATTATTAAGATTTATAAATTTCGAACAATGATTCTACATCAAGAACAAAAAGATCAAGTGACCCAAGCTTCTTCGAATGATCAGCGGGTAACACCCCTCGGACGTTTTTTACGCCGAACCAGCTTGGATGAGCTACCGCAGTTTATCAATGTTTTACAAGGACGCATGTCCATCGTGGGTCCACGACCCCATGCTTTACAGCATAATGAATTTTACAAAGATTCAATCAATGCCTATATGCAGCGTCACAAGGTCAAACCAGGAATAACGGGTTGGGCACAGATTAATGGGTGGCGCGGCGAAACGGAAACCCTAGAAAAGATGAAAAAACGGATAGAGTTTGATTTATATTATATTGAAAACTGGTCACCGTTCTTTGATTTACAAATTATATTTTTAACTTTTCTAAAGGGTTTTGTTAATAGAAATGCTTATTAGTTTATAGTTATAGAGCCGGAACCGAAAAGCTTTATAAAAACTCCTCAATTAATTGGGTCGCGGTGTTAACTGCGGAGCGCCAATTTAATCGGGTTTCATATTCATTAAACGAAGCTAAAGCTAAATTCTCATAACGCGAATAATCTCGCATCACCTCAACAATATATTTGCAATAAGCCTCTACTGGAGCAGCTAAGCCAAAAGTCATCCCATTAAGATCATCTTTAACGATGGTCGAAATACCTCCCACATAAGTCGTTAAACAAGGGAGTCCATAAGCATTCGCCTCACAAAAAACGATCCCATAAGCTTCACCTTGAGAAGGTACAAATAAAAAATGCGCTTCCTGTAAAAGCCGAGTAAGTTCAGCCAAACCTTCTGGGCTGCGCTTCGAGATAAAGCCGGGACTACGAATATAAGAAGGTAATTTTTCATGTTGCGGTGGATGACAGCCGACAATGGTCAGTTCCACGGGTTCACCGGCCTCATGTAGAGCCTGCGCTACCTTAAGAACCAGAGGACCTCCTTTTTGTTCCCAACGTTTACCTAAAAATAAAAGCTTAATGGTTTTCCTAGATCTCGCCTTAATCCAAGTCCGAACATTCTCAAGAGTATGTGTGCATTGAATATTAGCACCAAAGGGCACGACCTTTACTTTATTGCGATCCGCGCCGTATAGCTCAATAGCGGCCCGTGCCGCCCAATCCGAGGAAAAAATCGCTAACTTAGCCCGCGCTAAGCAAGCTTCAGTAATTTGATTACCTTGAGCGATAGTCTGCCGCGAATGATTAGTAAAAGCTGGATAAAAACCAACCAGACTGGAATAGACAGCATCAGTCCAAAGAACCAAAGGTTGCTTACACTCTAAAAAAGCAATGGGATTCATTTGAGGTGAAATGATTAAATCCGCTTGCAGGGTGCTTAATATTTGGGCAGCTTGATCGGAATAATGCTTGGCGGCGGTAAGATTAAAACGGGGACTTTCCCGCTGTCCACTCAGCCATTTCTTTAAACCTTGTTTGATTTTAAAGCCAAAGGGAAGTTTTCTTTTTAGATTGCCAATATAGGCTAGTTCATGTCCAGCCGCAGCCAGATTTTGGGACATATAAAAGGGTGTGCCTGACCAGTTGTGCACATCGTGAGCATCAAAAGTAGTTGCATAAGCGATTTTCATGTCTAACCCGGATATGTTAAAATTTGTCCCGATTTCACTCCTATTTCTACAGGGTTTAGATATGATGCGCAAGGTAACGAAAGCAGTTTTCCCCGTAGCAGGCTTGGGCACACGATTTTTGCCTGCTACCAAAGCTAATCCCAAAGAAATGATGCCTGTTGTGGATAAGCCCCTTATCCAATATGCAGTCGAAGAAGCGATTGCCGCTGGTATTACGGAACTTATTTTCGTAACCAGTAGCTCGAAGCGTGCTATTGAAGATCATTTTGATTCCAACTATGAGTTGGAAGCGAGTTTAATAGAACGTGGCAAGCACGATTTATTGGATATTGTTCGAGGCATTTTGCCCGAGGGTATTTCCTGCGCTTATATCCGTCAAAAATCACCACGCGGCTTAGGGCATGCTGTGCTTTGTGCTAAACAATTAATTTCGAATGAACCCTTTGCGGTTTTATTAGCAGATGATTTAATTGATGGAAAGCTAAAATCCTGTTTACAGCAGATGATTGAGGTCTATCAAGAAACGCAAGCTTCTGTAATCGCTGTTGAAAAAATTCCACCGGCCGAATCCAGACGCTATGGTATAGTCGATTTAGGTCAAAGTAATGAAAAAGTTGCTCGCATTAAAAGTATAGTTGAAAAACCAGAACCACAAGCTGCTCCTTCTGATCTCGGTGTAGTAGGGCGTTATATTCTTACCCCGCAGGTTCTCACTCTACTTGAGAATACCCCTCAAGGTTCCGGCGGAGAAATTCAATTAACCGATGGTATTGCCAAGCTCTTACAAGAAGAAGCCGTCTATGCTTGCCGCTTTGAGGGTAAGCGTTTTGACTGTGGTAGTAAAATTGGATATTTAGAAGCTACTTTAGCCTATGCTTTAAAGCATCCGGAATTAGGCAATGATTTTAAGCTTTGTTTAGAAGGATACTTGTAACTTGAAATTTAAAATCTTTAAAAAATTTAAAACTTTTAAAAACCTTAAACCCATTACAACCATTACTACCGACCAAACTAAAACCGTCCAAAATGAAGCCGTTAAAAATAAAACCGTTTGCCCTGAGCTTGTCGAAGGGCCTTCCTTCATCTACCTCCTAGTCGCCCTCCTAAGCTTAACCCTTTCCTTCTGGACCGCCTGGCGCGAAACCATCATCAACCCTGACGCAATCTGCTATCTACAAAGTGCTGCCGTAATCGGCGCCGGTGGCTTACGCAAAGCAATGAACCTCTGCGCACAAGCCCAATGGCCTTTTTACTCCGTTTTAATTTATTTTCTAAGTAGTCTCACTCACCTATCGTTAATCACAGCAGCCTACACCATCGATGCATTTTTTACAGCGCTAACAGTCGTGACCTTTATAGCAATTGTAAGACAACTAGGAGGCAATCAACGACTTTTATGGTTGGCTGCTTTTGTAATCCTATTAGCCCAACAGTTTAATAGTATTCGCCAATACATCGTACGCGATCATGGATTCTTGGCCTTTTATTTATTATCTTTGTTTTTATTATTACGCTATGTCGCCGTGCAACGTTGGTACTATGCCCTCGCTTGGAGCTTGAGTTTACTGGCAGCAACACTCTTTCGTATTGAAGGTGCGGTTTTTCTTCTAATGTTGCCGAGTTTGATTTGGTTTCACCACTCACTCTCTGCTTGGGGGCGAATAAAAGGCTTTTTACAATTAAATGCCATTGCTCTCGCAGCCGGTTTGGGTGTTTTTGGATGGTTAATTTTTCATCCTGAAATTAGTTTAGCCAGTCTTGGTCGTATGCAAGATCTGGTTTTCCAACTTTTCCATGCCGGTGGAATGGTTTGGAATCGTTTCCAAGTAAGTGCTGATGCTTTTGCGCATGCTGTTTTAACCATTGAATCAAGAGGCGATGCAGCACTGGTATTTTCTCTCTCCATCATCATGTGGTATGTGGTTAGAGTTATTTTGAATCTGTCCTTACTCTATAGCGGCCTAGTCGCTTATGCTTGGACACGAAAATCGCTAGTCTTGACCCAGGCTTCACGTTTAGTCTTAGGCAGTTATCTGCTAATTAATATTTTGATTACCAGTCTCTTTCTAGCTCAGCATTTATTTTTATCCAAACGTTATTTAATTGCTCTAAGCTTAGTACTGATGATTTGGGTGCCTTTTGCTCTAGATAGTTTAATTAAAGCCTGGCAAAATCGAGAAGCTCCCTCCTGGCTGCTACCCTCTGTTTTGTTTTTAATCGTCATTACTTCACTGGGTGGAATTATAGATTTTGGCTATTCCAAAGCCTATATGCGGCAAGCAGGTGATTGGCTAGCTGAACATGTCCGTCCCAATGAGTCACTCTATATTAATGATTATCAAATCATGTATTACTCAAAGCATTATGGAAATGATATTTTTCAGAAAGTGAATGAATATAATGACCCGGCTACGCTCAAGGAAAGTTATTTAAAAAAATATGATTATGTTGTTTTGCATCTCAGTAAAAAATCTTTAGTAGAAAGGGCGGCTTTATTAGAAAGCCTAAAATCAAAGTCGTTGCACGTCTATTCAAACAAGCGTGGCGCGCAGGTCATCATTTATAAGTTGAAGGGTTAATCATGAATATTAGTGTTATTGGTGCAGGCTATGTTGGTTTGGTAACGGGAGCTTGTTTTGCTGAGTTAGGTAATCATGTAACTTGTATCGATATCAATCAAGAAAAAATCACTAAATTGAATCAGGGTATCTTGCCGATTTATGAGCCGGGTTTAGATACACTAATCTCTTCCAATCGCGCCGCGGGCCGCTTGCATTTTGTGACCTCGCTTCAAGAAGCTACCCAAGAACCTCAGATTATTTTTATTGCCGTTGGCACACCGAGTAATCAAGAGGGCTCGGCTGATTTACAATATGTTTTGGAAGCGGCTAAAAATATAGGTTCTTATCTTAATCAATATTGTGTGATTGTAGATAAATCTACGGTTCCAGTAGGGATGGCTGCTCAAGTTGAAGTGGTTATTCGCAATGGACTCAAGCAACGCGCAAAAGCTCTAACCTTTGATGTTGTTTCTAACCCCGAATTTTTACGCGAAGGTGCCGCAATTGATGACTTCATGCGTCCGGATCGTGTCATCATTGGCTGTTCAACCAAAAAAGCCAAGCAACTGATGCTAGATCTTTATCTTCCGCTTATGCGTAATACTGAAAAAATTTATTTTATGAATGTTAAAGATGCTGAAATGACGAAGTACGTGGCCAATGCGATGTTGGCAACGCGTATCTCCTTCATGAATGAGATGGCAGTTCTTTGTGAGAAAATGGGTGTTGATGTAGAAAACGTACGCATGGGTGTGGGCGCGGATTCGCGGATTGGCAATGCTTTTCTTTATCCCGGTTGCGGATACGGGGGCTCTTGTTTTCCCAAGGATGTTAAAGCCTTGGTTAAGATGGCTGAAAAAAATAATATGGATCCTTTGATTTTGCGCGCTGTCGAAGATCGAAATGAACTTCAGAAGAAAGTTTTATTTGAAAAAATTACACGAGTATTTGGCCAGGATCTTTCTCAGATCAAAATTGGCGTCTGGGGCTTATCCTTTAAACCCGATACCGATGATATGCGTGAAGCCTCAGCCCTAGTTCTATTAGAAGCACTAATGGCAAGTGGTGCTACAGTCCTAGCTTATGATCCCGTTGCTATGCCTGTAGCAGAGCGTAATTTGCCTGCTCAGTGGTTTGAGTCTAAACAACTTCAACTAGCCCAGCACCAATACGAAGCTCTAAGCGAGGTGGATGCTTTAGTCTTAGTAACCGAATGGAAGCCTTTCCGTTATCCCGACCTGGAAGCAATGAAGAAACTCATGTCACGTCCTATTATTTTTGATGGTCGCAATCAATATGACCCGAAACATTTACGTGATGCCGGTTTTGAATACTATGGTATTGGCCGTGCTTCGAGTAGTACCTTGAGTTTTGGCAATGAAGAGGATAGTGAACAAAGCGTCTGTTAAGACTAATAAAATTACAATTATAAGCTATCGTAGCCTGGGTGAAGCGCAAAGCGCGCAACCCAGGAAAAATACTAGTCCGCTCACTTAAAAAGATTATCCAAATCCATCGAATGATCCATATGACCACTCACGGAAACCCTCGAAGGAATCCCATGCACAGTCGTATGTTCCAAACCTTGCTGAATAGCTCTCGCTCCATAAGCAATAGCGCCTGCGGTTACTACTGTCCCAGCTGTCTCCAGCGCAACAGCGCCTGGACCTGAAACCGTTCCACCAGTATGTGCAGCAATATTTCCTTTTTCATCTAAGATCACCATAATTCGGCTAGCGCTTAAAAAATCATTATGGGAAATTTCGTACACAGGTAATTTTTTAGGACCCAGGTCTCCAATTTGTTTAATGGAAGAGCAGCTGCAAAGTACTAGAATAAGCAGAATACTTGGAATAAGAAATTTTAATTTCATAATCAGTAATTACTCACTGCTAGAATGTCCATGATAGGCCGGTACTTACAGTGTTATCGTGTGAAATTTCATATATAGGGAACCGTTTAGGCCCCATGCTTCCAAATTGTTTCATAGCAGAGCAGCTGCTGAGAGTTAAAATAAGCAGGATACTTGTAAGAAGTGCTGTTAGCTTTTTTAGCTTCATAAGAAAATACACGAGCTCTTGTTTTGTGGTTTATTTCTTGTAATTAACTATTAGTGTGTAAAAATAGCACAAGTCTCAATAAGTGTCAATATTTGCCTATTATTACTATATAGCATTGATTTTGAACTAAATGAATGATATTTTAGGAATATTCTGCCTCTAGAGCAGTCAAATTGTGACAAAACGGGGAAAAAAATATGGCCTCAGCAAGAATTCCAGCTAATACGGATGATATTTTGGCTTTACTTCAACCTGCTCCTATAATTGAAAAATTAGGGTTTAAAAATCTTTCGTTTGAATTGGAAAATTTAGGTAAAAAGCTAAACAGAGCATCTTATTCAATTTTTGAAGTGTCTCAGAGAGAATATAAAAATTTTAGTACGAAAAATGAGGAAGCTCTGGGGATTCTTTGTGATGATCTGTGGCTAGCTATCTTTACTTATGCGGATATCAATTCTATTGTTCGTTTGCAGTTGGTATGTAAAAAACTGGCTGAGCTTACTAATGATTCAGCGGTGCAAAGAAGGTTATATTTGGCTAAAGAAGCTGCAAAGAAAAATCCCCCCTTATATGAAAGAATTAAAAAATTGAATTTATTTCCAGACCTTAAGCAATTAGGAAATGGAGTGTCTGAGCAGCTAATACGAGCTATAGATGAAGAAAGCCTCCGGAATGCGTCAAACCCTATTTTTAATCCTGAGCCGCCAGATCGTGGATTTGTTATGAGATTTTAGTCTCCCACTTTGAAAAAGAAAGATTGAGGGAATTTTTTTTCATGATGCTTAATAAAACCTTAATCTAGCTTTGCTATGATTTTGCTTCAATATTGTAAAATCGAGACTTAAGATGTGGGAAAAGATAAAGAAATCTGTCGCACAGGCATGGAAAGCAATTTGTTTTCCCTTTCGCTGGCTAAGAAAAAAACTGGGTCATAGCAAACCTATTTCTGCAGCTGAAACCAGTTTACCGAATACCTTACCGTTGATCTTGCCCTTATCCAGTCCTTTAAGAGTGGAAGCTAAAGCCGCAGTCAAGAAACTGGAGTTCTTCAATCTTTTGGCTTTACCAACTGATCTTATAACCTATTATATTGCGCCAAGGGTGGATGCACCGGATCTTTCACGAATAGTACGTAGTTCTAGGCGGCTAAATCTTCTCTTTAGTCCGCAATTACCTGTTGCTCGTTTGTTGCGGTTCATTGGTGATGGCAGTCATGCCGACCTAGGCCTAATGCTACAGCGGGCTGAACAAACTCCTTCATTATTGTTAAAATTAATCACAGCTAAGGGAACAGTTACTTCCCGTGCTGTTACTTTTAGTAATATTAGTGCTTTGGAATATGCAGGATGGTTTATAGATTTTGATACGGTAAAACTTCTGGTTCATTATGGGGCTCATCTAAAGACAAATTATTACGGCGGGCTCACTCCACTTCACCTAGCCGTTAATAGGAGTTACTGGATTGAGAGTACGACACAACCTCATTCATTAAAGATTCAGAATCGTATGATAGTTGAGCTACTAGTACAAAAGAATGCTAATGTGAATGCGGTTTCAATAGCCAAAATAACGCCACTACATTATGCAGTCTCTGCTGATGAGGAAATTGATATTGAAATAGCCAAATTACTAATTAATGATAACACTTCCTCAGCTTCCTTGAAAATGATTATGGAGACAGCAAAGACCAATGGGCATACACAAATAGAAAAATTAATAGCCCAAACTTTAGTTAAAAGAATGCAAATAGAGAAAGCTCAGAAACCAGCTAACTCTCAGGTGTCTGAGACCTCTTATTCTCCTAATTTCTTTCAAGCTCCTGTACCTAAAATTAATCCTTTCCGTTTTTTAGAAGCTTATTTGAGAAATGAGAAGCTAGCAAAATTTGCAGAGAGGAATCAAATATTGATTTTTAAGGACTTAGTTAATTTTCTTGAAGAGGTCGATAATTATCCTAGTACAAATTCCTATGAACAGGCTCAATTTTTATTAGGAGTTTTCTCTGAGCAGTTAAAAAGATCAGGGATACTTAAGATTCAATTGGAAGAGAAGATTGATGATGAATCAGAAAATTTACTTATGCAATTATCAACGATGGATAAGCTAATTTCTGAGCAAAAGGGAAATAAGGTAAGTTTTACACTTTAGTGGTTTTTCATGGAGTTCGGTCTTTTAGGTGTATTAGCTTAAACTTGATATGACATACAGTGTCATATCAGATATAAACTTAAG
>JADMIO010833481.1_pt1 | contig 47025 bp, 40 predicted proteins | sample 8958161 | NCBI WGS metagenome assembly JADMIO01 (sample SAMN16585339, study PRJNA669376) | soil metagenome | isolation source: Crop rotation soil | place: USA: Cullars Rotation, Alabama | collected 2011
GCCGCGACTTCAAGTCACGTGAATTCCAAGCTTCGGATCCCACTGTGCTGGAAAGGTGTTAAGGCATACGACCCCGACGCCGACGAAGCGCTGCTCGACAAAGCCTACGTCTACGCGATGAAGGCGCACGGCAAGCAGTTCCGCGCGTCAGGCGATCCCTATTTCGCCCATCCGCTTGAGGTCGCCGCTATCCTGACCGATCTCAAGCTCGATGTGGCGACCATCATCACCGCACTGCTCCACGACACGGTCGAGGACACGCTCGTCACCCTTGAAGATATCAAAGAAAATTTCGGCGAAGAGATCGCGAACCTTGTCGATGGCGTGACCAAGTTGTCGCAGCTTGAGCTTTTCAGCGAGCGCACCAAGCAGGCCGAGAATTTCCGCAAGCTGATGCTTGCGATGTCGAACGATATCCGCGTGCTCTTGGTGAAACTCGCTGATCGTCTGCACAACATGCGCACGTTGGGCTTCATACCGAAGCCGGAGAAGCGCCGCCGCATCGCACAGGAAACGGTCGATATCTACGCGCCTCTCGCCGGCCGTATCGGCATGCAGAACATGCGTGAGGAGCTTGAAGATCTGGCGTTCACTGAGCTTCAGCCAGAAGCGCGCAATTCGATCATCACGCGCATCGCGCAGCTTCAAGATAACAGCGTCGATCGCATTCTTCGTATTTCTCAGCAGATCAAGGGCAAGCTCAAGGAAGCGGGGCTGGATGCAACAGTCAGCGGCCGCGCCAAGCGGCCCTATTCCATCTGGCGCAAGCTCAAGGACAAGCAACTCAACTTCGAGCAGCTTTCAGACATCCTTGGGTTCCGCGTGATCGTTGATAGCACAGAAGATTGCTATCTGGCGCTCGGCGTCCTTCACACCAACTGGCAGATGGTCCCAGAGCGGTTTAAGGATTTCATCTCGACGCCGAAAGCCAATGGCTATCGCTCCATTCACACCACGGTGATCGGACCGGAGCGCCAACGTGTCGAAGTGCAAATCCGTACCGAAGACATGCACGACATCGCCGAACGTGGTGTGGCGGCGCATTGGCGCTATCGCGAGCATGTCGGCGTCAAAGACGGCGGCGAGGCGAATGCGTTGGAATGGCTTCGCGACATGGTCGAGCTGCTGGAGCGCGGCGACAACGCCGAGGATTTTCTCGAGCATTCGCGGCTCAACATGTATCAGGATCAGGTCTTCGCGTTTACGCCGAAGGGTGATCTGATCGCGTTGCCGCGCGGCGCCACGCCGATCGATTTTGCTTACGCGGTGCACACCGATCTCGGCCATCGCACGGTTGGCGCCAAGATAAACGGCGCGCATGTGCCGCTGCACACGCCGCTGCGCAATGGCGATCAGATCGAGATCATCACCACAAGGGAGCAGACGCCGTCGCCGCTCTGGGAGCAATTCGTGGTCACCGGCCGCGCGCGCGCGGAAATCCGCCGGTTCCTGCGTCACGCCCAGCGCGATGAGCATGTGAAGTTCGGCCGTCAGATTTTGGAAAAGGTTTTTACCGACGAAGGTTTCCAGCTGACCGAGAAGGCCATCGAAGGCGTGGCCAAGAAGCTTCACCTCGGCAAGGCGGAGGATGTCTATGCCGAAGTCGGCCGCAGTTCGCTGCGCGGCCATGAGGTGCTCGAAGCCGTCTTCCCCGAATTCAAGCGCGATCCCGAGAAGCGCAAGCAGGCGGCGTTCAGCGAGCCGAAGACGAAACGCAAACCGATCTCCATTCGCGGTCTGAAGGAGGGCATCTCCTATCATCTGGGCCAGTGCTGCCATCCTCTGCCGGGTGACCGCATTGTCGGTCTCCTGTCGCCCGGAGAAGGTGTGGTCATCCATACAGTCGACTGCGAAGAACTCGAACGTGCCGAAACCGGCATGGATGACTGGATCGACGTCAACTGGGGCAGTCATGCCGCCGAGGGCGGCCCGAGCGTGGCGCGTATCACCGTGCGCACCAAAAATGTGCCGGGTTCGCTGGCTGCTGTCACAACCGTCATCGGCAACAACGGTGGCAACATCTTCAATTTAAAGGTCGCCAATCGCAATCCGCTGTTCTTCGAATTCCTGATCGACATTGAGGTGCGCGACGTGGCGCATTTGCAGAACATCCTGGGCGCGCTACGCGTAAATGCGTCGGTCGAATCGGTCGATCGCGTGCGCGATAGGGAAATTGCCTAAATGAACAATGATCAGGTGCTGGCGGAATTCAAGAAAGCGGGCGCACTGCTCGAAGGCCATTTCATCCTGTCGAGCGGACTGCATTCCGATACCTTCCTGCAGAAGGCGCTGGTCTTTCAGGACGCGAAGCGCACCGCGAAGCTCTGCAAGGCGCTTGCTGCAAAGGTACGCGAAGAGGTGAAGGCAAACTTTACCGCCATTGTTTCGCCGGCCGTCGGCGGCATCGTTCCCGGCTATGAGATGGGCCGTCAGCTCGGCCTGCCGGCGATGTATGTCGAACGTGTGGACGGCACGTTCCAACTTCGTCGCAATTTCAAGCTCGAAAAGAACCAGCCGGTGTTGATGGTGGAGGACATTGTCTCCACCGGTGTGTCGTCGCGCGAATGTCTGGAGGCGATCCGCGCCGCCGGCGGTAAGCCCGTCGCTGCCGCGTGCCTGATCGACCGCTCTGGCGGCAAGGCGAAGGTCGGCGTGAAGCTGGTCGCGCTTGCGTCGATGAAGGTGCCCGCCTGGGAAGCCGACAAGCTCCCGCCGCACCTGCGCAACATCCCCGCTGTGAAGCCGGGGAGCAGAGGGTTGGCGTGACCAAGCTGCGCCTCGGTGTGAACATCGATCATGTCGCGACGATCAGGAACGCGCGGGGCGGTGCGGTGCCCGATCCTGTTCGCGCGGCGAAGCTGGCGGCGGAGTCGGGCGCCGATGGCATCACGGCACACCTACGCGAAGACCGTCGGCACATTTCCGACGGCGATATCGAACGGCTGAGCAAAGAGATCAACATCCCGCTCAATTTTGAGATGGCAGCTACGGACGAAATGCTCGCGATTGCGCTGAGAGCGCGGCCGCATGCAGCCTGTATCGTGCCGGAGAAGCGAGAGGAGCGCACGACTGAGGGCGGCATAGATGCGGCAGGGCTGCACAATCGTCTGTCACCGCTGGTACGCCGGCTTAGTGACGCGAACGTCCGCGTGTCGCTTTTCATTGAAGCCGATAAACGTCAACTCGATGCCGCGAAGGCGCTGGGCGCGCCCGTTGTCGAACTGCACACCGGCGCCTATTGCGACACGACGGGTGCGGAGCGTGAGAAACATCTGAACGCGATCCGCAAATGCGCTGCCTATGGCGCGTCGCTCGGTCTCGAAATTCATGCGGGCCACGGTCTCACCTATGACACGGTAAAACCGATCGCCGCGATCCCAGAAATTCGCGAGCTGAACATCGGGCACTTTCTCGTCGGCGAAGCGATCTTCGTCGGTCTTGAAGCGTCGATCCGCGAGATGCGGCGTTTGATGGATGGGGCACGCGCATGATCCTCGGTCTTGGCTCCGATCTCATCGACATCCGCCGCATCGAGAAATCGATCGAGCGTTTCGGCGACCGTTTCATCGATCGGATCTACACCGATGTTGAAAAAGCGAAATCCGACAAGCGCGCGCAACGCGCGGCGTCCTATGCCAAGCGCTTCGCCGCCAAAGAGGCGTGTGCCAAAGCACTGGGGACCGGGCTCAACCGCGGTGTCTTCTGGCGTGACATGGGCGTGGTGAATTTGCCAGGTGGCAAACCGACCATGAAACTGACCGGCGGCGCGCTGGCGCGTCTCAACGCGATCACGCCAGAGGGGCACACCGCCGTCATCGATCTGAGTATTACCGATGATTTCCCACTGGCGCAGGCGATCGTCATAATCTCCGCAGTTGCCAAGACTTCTTAAGGACTTAAGTAACAGGCGGCTTTTACCTTGACCTGGCGGGGCCAAACCGCTTCTGTCCCGGCCATCCATGACAAACGAGCCCGAAATGTCCGATTTGAGCGCCTCCGACGACGCCGAGAACGAGCGTATCGCCGCTGAAGATCAGCCGTCGGAAGTGCCCGGGCCGCTGGAGGATCCGGAGAGCCCGATCGCCGAGGCGCTCGCCGAAGAACCTGCACCTGCTCAGCCGGTCGCCGAAGGCCCTGCGGTTTCGCCGCCGCCGCCGTCGAAACCTCTGCCGAATCTCGTGGCGCGCGCAAAGACCAAGAAGCCATCGGAAGGCGAATCCTGGCTCGAAACCGTCAAGACGATTTTCTACGCGCTGCTGATCGCAGTCGTGATCCGCACCTTCCTGTTCCAGCCGTTCAATATTCCATCGGCATCGATGGAGAACACACTGCTGGTCGGCGACTATCTGTTCGTTGAGAAGTTCGCGTACGGCTACAGCCGCAACTCGTTCCCGTTCCGCGGCTGGCCGGTCGGCGATTTCTTCCACGGCCGTCTGTTCGAGCGCACGCCAGAGCGCGGCGATGTGATCGTGTTCAAAATGCCGAATCCGAATTCGCCCGACTACATGCAGGATTTCATCAAGCGCGTGATCGGTCTTCCGGGCGACCGCGTGCAGATGCTCAACGGTCAGGTGTTCTTGAACGGCAAAGCGATCCCGAAGGAACGCGTGGCCGATTATGTCGGGCCGGATGAGTATGGCATTGTGCGCAACGTCGCGCGCTACAAGGAGACGCTGCCAAGCGGCCGGACGTACTATGTGCTCGACCTGATCCCGAACAGCAACGAGGACAACACGGAAGTGTTCACGGTCCCGCCCGGCCATTACTTCATGATGGGCGACAATCGCGACAATTCCGACGATAGCCGCATGGATGTTGGCTTTGTTCCCGCCGAAGACCTTGTGGGCAAGGCCGAATTCCGGTTCTTTTCCATCGATGAAACCGCGGTCTGGTACGAACCCTGGACATGGCCGGGCGCCATCCGCTTCCGCCGGATCTTCACCGGCATTGTCTGATCTCGAAGCCCGGATCGGTCATTCCTTCAAGGACCAATCGCTGCTCACGCGCGCGCTGACGCACTCGAGCGCGAATTCTGCCGCGTCGAATGAGCGGCTGGAATTTCTGGGCGACCGAGTGCTGGGCCTTGCGATCGCGGAAATGCTTGCTGCCCGATACCCGCAAGATGCCGAGGGCGCGCTCACGGTGAAGCTTCATGCGCTGGTGCGCCGCGAAGCGTGCGCAAAAGCGGGCGAGGCCATCGGACTCGGGCCGCATATCAATGCGAGCGGTGCGGTACTCAATACGCAGATCATGGCCGACGCGTGCGAGGCCGTGATCGCAGCGCTTTATCTCGACGGCGGTCTTGATGTTGCGCGCCGCTTCATCGAGACGCATTGGTCGGATCAGGTCGCCGCACTTGGCGGAGACATGCGCGATTCCAAATCTGCTTTGCAGGAATGGTCGCAGGCGCAGAAAACCAATCCCTCAATGCCAGTCTATCGTATCGTGAAACGCGAAGGCCCGGACCACGCGCCGCATTTTGCTGTAGAGGTTGCCGTAAAGGGCTACGATCCGATTGTTGGCGAGGGTAGCTCAAAGCGTGAGGCAGAACAGGATGCGGCAAGGAAGATGCTTTTGAAGTTGGGACAGGCATGACCACACGCTGCGGCTTTGCCGCGATCATCGGCGCGCCGAACGCTGGCAAGTCGACGTTGGTAAACCAGCTTGTCGGCACAAAGGTCGCGATTGTCTCGCCCAAAGTGCAGACCACGCGCATGCCGGTGCGCGGAGTGGCAATGCGCGGCGAAACGCAGATCGTGTTCGTCGATACGCCAGGCATCTTCAAGCCGAAGCGCAGGCTTGACCGCGCAATGGTGACGTCCGCATGGGCGGGCGCGAACGACGCCGACGCCATTGTGCTGATTGTCGATGCGCCGGAGCTTGTTGCGCAGCCCGATGGCCTTGCCGCGCGCGATACCTACGCGATCATCGAGAAGCTGAAGGAGAACAAGGCAAAGGCCGCGCTGGTACTGAATAAGATTGACGGGATGAAGCGCACCGATCTGCTGCCGCTGATTGAGAAGCTGAAGGACGAGACGATCTTCGAAGAGATATTCGTCATCTCCGCACTCAAGGGCGACAGCGTTGAAGATGTCGCGAAATGGTGTGTCGCGAAAATGCCGGAAAGCCCGTGGCTGTTTCCGGAAGATCAAGCCGGTGACATTACCTCACGGCTTCTGGCCGCCGAAATCACGCGCGAGAAGATTTATCTGCGCTTGCATGATGAATTGCCTTATGCCTCCACGGTCGAGACTGAGAAATGGGAGGAGCGCAAGGACGGCTCGGTCAAGATCGATCAGGTCATCTATGTCCAACGTGACGGGCAAAAGGCGATCGTGCTCGGCAAGGGCGGCGCGACAATCAAGAAGATTGGCGAACTCGCGCGTACGGAATTGGAAGAGATATTCGAGCGCCGTGTGCACCTCTTCCTGTTCGTGAAGGTCAGCGAGGACTGGGCCGAAAAGCGGGAGCACTATATCGAGATGGGCCTGGAGTTTCCGGAAGGATAGTCGCGCGCGATGGAATGGTCTGACGACGCCATCGTGCTTTCGGTGCGGCCGCTCGGTGAGAGCGGAGCAGTGGTCGAGGCGTTGACGCGCAACTACGGCCGCCACGCCGGTCTGGTACGCGGCGGCGCGTCTCGGAAGATGAAGCCGATCCTGCAACCGGGCAATACTTTGCATGTCCAGTGGCGTGCGCGGCTGAGTGAGCATCTTGGAAGTTTTTCTGTCGAGCTTGCGCGGGCGCGGGCAGGTAACCTCATGGATGCGCGCGAGTCCCTGATCGGGCTCAACGCTTTTCACGCGGTTGCCAGCGCCTCGCTTCCCGAACGCGAGGCGCATGCGCAGGTGTTCGAAGCGGGGCAGATATTGCTCGATGCGATGATGGAAGATGGCGTCGACCACTGGGGTCCGCTCTATGTGCGCTGGGAGGCGGGTCTTCTCGACGCCCTCGGCTTCGGACTCGATCTTTCCGAGTGTGCCGCAACCGGCGTGACGGATGACCTTATCTATGTCTCTCCGCGTTCTGGCCGCGCGGTCTCGCGCGCGGCGGGTGCGATCTATAAGGAGCGGCTGTTCGCACTGCCTGCTTTCCTGCTCGGTTCCCAGAACGCGATTGCCACCGAAGATATCCGCGCAGGACTGCGGCTGACCGAATATTTCCTGCACGAACGCGTGTGGGCGCCGCACAACCGCGACATTCCGCCGGCCCGTCTGCGCCTCGATGAACTCGCGGGCCGCGAATCGGCTACACCATAGGCAAATGGCCGACATCAAAGACGACATCCGTTCCGAACAGTTGAGCAACGCTCTGGCCGAGCGCTATCTGGCCTATGCGCTCTCTACGATCACGCAGCGTGCGCTGCCCGACGCGCGCGATGGCTTGAAACCGGTACACCGCCGCATCCTGTTCGGAATGCAACGCCTGCGTCTCGACCCTAATGCCGCTTTCAAGAAATCGGCGAAGGTCGTCGGCGACGTAATGGGTTCGTTCCATCCGCACGGCGATCAGGCGATCTATGACGCAATGGTACGCCTGGCACAGGATTTCTCCGTCCGCTATCCGCTGATCGAAGGGCAGGGCAATTTCGGCAATGTCGACGGTGATAACCCCGCCGCGATGCGTTACACGGAAAGCCGTCTCACCGAGATGGCGCAGCAGCTCCTCGAAGGTCTCGACGAAAACGCCATCGATCTCCGTCCGACCTATGACGGCAGCGATGAGGAGCCGGTGGTTCTCCCTGCCGCGTTCCCAAATCTTCTCGCGAACGGATCGAGCGGTATCGCGGTCGGCATGGCGACGTCGATCCCGCCGCACAATCTCGGCGAGCTCTGCGCGGCGACCATCGCGCTGATCGAAAATCCGAACACGCAGGACCGCACCCTGTTCAAGCTTGTGCGCGGGCCGGACTTCCCGACCGGCGGCATCCTCATCGACGATGCGGCGACGATTGCCGAAGCCTACAAGACCGGACGCGGTTCGTTTCGCGTGCGCGCGCGCTGGACGAAGGAGGAGGGTGCGCGGGGTATGTACCAGCTCGTCGTTACCGAGATTCCGTATCAGGTTCAGAAGTCTAAGCTGATCGAGCGCATCGCCGAACTGCTGGAACAGAAGAAGCTTCCGCTGCTCGACGATGTGCACGACGAATCCGCAGAAGACATCCGTATCGTGCTCACGCCCAAGAGCCGCACGGTCGAACCGGAAATCTTGATGGAGCAGCTGTTCCGGCAAACCGATCTGGAAAGCCGCTTCCCACTCAACATGAACGTGCTCGACAAAGGCGTCGTGCCGCGGGTGATGAGCCTGCGCGATGTGCTGAGCGCGTTCATCGATCATCGCGGCGAGGTGCTGGAGCGCCGTTCGAAGCACCGCCTCGAGAAGATCGCGTCGCGCCTTGAAGTGCTCGACGGTTATCTCGCGGTCTTCCTGAACCTCGACAAGGTCATCAAGATCATCCGCACCGAGGATGAGCCGAAGCCGAAATTGATGAAGGCGTTCTCTCTCAATGAGAACCAGGCCGACGCGATCCTCAACATGCGCCTGCGGTCCTTGCGCAAGCTCGAGGAAATGGAAATCCGCAAGGAACACGCTTCGCTGACCACGGAGCAGAAAGATCTCAAGAAGCTGCTCGGTTCGCCGAAGCTTCGCTCCGAACGCCTGATCGACGAGATGAAGGCGATCGACGCGAAGTTCGGGCTCAAAACCACGCTCGGCAAGCGCCGCACCGAGATCGCGGAAGCCAAACTCCTCGCCAAAGTCGAGGCAATGGCGGAAGAGGTTGCCACGCTGGAAACCGCGGTCGAGAAAGAACCGATCACGGTAGTTCTTTCCGACAAGCTCTGGCTGCGCAGCTTCAAGGGCCACAGCGAAGAGAACGATAGCGTCAAATACCGCGAGGGCGACCGCGGCAAGTTCTGGGTTCATGCCCAGACCACCGATCAGTTGATGCTATTCTCCACCGACGGCCGCTTCTTCACGCTGGATTGCTCGAAACTGCCCGGCGGCCGCGGCAATGGCGAGGCGATCCGCAGCTTCATCGACCTTCCGCCGGATGCGAGCATCATCTCGATCTTCGCGCATATTCCGGGTCGAAAGCTGTTGGTGGCATCGACATCCGGCCATGGCTTCATCACCAACGAAGACGAAGCCGTCGCGATGACCAAGAACGGCAAGCGTGTGATGAACATCAAGACGGGTTCAGAGGCGATTGTATGCCGCTTCGTCGACGGCGACTCCATCGCTGTCGTTGGCGAGAATCGCAAGATGGTGATCTTCGATCTCGCTGACCTGCCGGAGATGGCACGGGGGCAGGGCAATTATCTGCAGCGCTACAAAGACGGCGGGTTGCTCGACGCCACAACCTTCACCTGGAAAGAAGGTCTGAAAGACGAAAACAACCGTGAATTTCCAGCGTCAGAACTGAAGGAATGGCGCGGCGCGCGTGCGCAGGCGGGGCGTCTTGTTCCGCGCGGCTGGGCGAAAAGTGGAAAGTTCGCGCGATGACTCTGCGCGACGTGAAATACAGTGTTGATGGCCCCATCGCCACGATCACGCTTAACCTGCCGCAATATAAGAACGCACAGGGCTATCGCATGCTCGATGAGATCGACGCGGCGTTCGATCTGGCGCGGGCCGACAAATCCGTGCGCGTCGTCATCATTCGCGGTAGCGGCGGGAATTTCTCGTCTGGCCACGATCTCGGTACACTGGAAGGAAAAGAATATCGGCGCAATCTTGGCGCGGCGCCGGGCATCGAAACCTACGACCAATTCCGTAAATACAATTTCGATCTGCTGCTGAAGTGGCGCAATTTCGAGAAGCCAACCATCGCAATGGTTGAGGGCTATTGCATCTACGCCGGCTGGATGCTGGCGGCGTGTTGCGACATCGTCTTTGCTGCCGAGGATGCGCAATTCCTCGCGGGCTTTGTCGAATACATGTCGATCCCATGGGACATCGGCATCCGTCGTGCGAAGGAACTGTGCTTCGAAAGCCGGTTCATCTCTACGCGCGAAGCCGCCGATTATGGCTTCGTCAATCGTGTGCTTGCGCCAGCCGATCTCGAACGCGAGACTTTGGCCTTCGCGCGCCGCGTGGCGGAGAACACGCCGGGTGCGCTGCGGTACGCGAAAATCCAGATGAACAAGGCGCAGGATGCTCAAGGCTTCAGCCGTGCTGTAGAGGATTCCTTCGGCGACTATGTCGCGATGATGACGACGCTTGCCGAGGAACAGCGCGTCGAGGGTGGGTTGCGGCTCACGACGGTCGATCTCGCTGTTAAGGGCCGAAAGCGCCAGCGTTTCGGGCAATAAAACTGATCAGTCTTCCCGATCGCTGCGGCCGGCCAGGATGTTCGCGCGGCATTTGTCGTACCAAGCCTGGTTGTCCGCATCGATGGCATTGTTGAGAAAGCGGCGGAACAAAGCACCGAGCGCTTCTTTCTGCGCATCTTCCAGTTCGGTCTCATGGCGCCGGCGCTGGGCCTTGTTCTTCTGCGTGAAGGCATCCTCGAACGCATGCCTTATTGCTTCAGTTCTGATGGCCGTCACGCCGAGCACGGCTTCAAGTTTGTCGACGGCCTTGTCCGGCGAATAGGCGACGGTTTCGTATTCCAGACGGAGCGTGCCTTTGAGCGAGGCCCATTTGCGGAAGCGTGCCGTGCGGCCTTTCACGAATTTCGCGGCCTCGTCGAGCGTTTCGAATTTTCCGAATCCACCGCGCTCCAGCGTCCGCGATTTTTCGCCCGCGTCCAATAACGACAGGCACATGTCACGCGGATCGCGATACGAAGCGATCACCTGCAAGCGGCCTTTCGCCTGGAGCGCCTCTAGTCGCGAAAAGTCTTCGTCGGGAAATGTGGAGTGCGTTTTGATCGCTATTTTGCGCGCGGGGCCGATCTCGGCGATCAACGCTTCGACACTGTCGGCCGTCACCTCTTCAACATAGTTCCGGTAGACCCGGCCCTCGCGCGGTTCGTGCAGATCGTTGCGGATGAAGTCCTGCGCGAAGCCCGCGGACTGGAGCACGCCGCAGGTCAGTTCGAAGGCGAGCGTGCTGCCCGATTTCTGCATACCGTAGCAAAGCACCAGCATGCGTACATATTGTCGATGCAAGCGCTGCGTGCAACCGTCGGATTTTGCGTTTCAGAGCTTTCGGTCTAGCGTTTCGCCAACAAGAACAGCCAGAGGGGCGTGCGTGCCAGAGACACAACAGGCGGCTGGGTTCACCCCGGCCTATCGCAATTACGTCCTTTTTATCCTCACGCTGACTTACGTCGTCAATTATCTCGATCGGCAGATATTGGGCATCCTGCTGCCCTATATCCAAAAAGAATTCACGATGGACGATTTCCAGGGCGGGCTGCTGTCTGGCACCGTCTTCGCGGTGATCTATGCGACGCTGAGTATTCCGCTCGCGACACTCGCCGACCGCTGGAGCCGCCGCAACATCATCGCTGCTTCGCTTGCGACCTTCAGCCTGATGACCGTGTTGTCCGGCTACACAACGAAGATCTGGCAGCTTTTGGTGACACGGTTCTTCACTGGCGTGGGGGAGGCAGGCACCGGGCCTGCAATCAATTCGACTATCGCCGATCTTTTTCCGCCGGAAAAACGCGCCGGTGCACTCGCGTTTTATTCAGCGGGACTGAATATCGGCCTTCTGTTCGGCTTCTTCGGCGGCGGCTGGATGCTGCAGCATTTTGGCTGGCGCTCAGCGTTCATCGCATCCGGCGCGCCGGGCCTGGTTCTTGTGCTTCTGTTGCTGGCTACTGTTCGCGAGCCTGTTCGCGGCGCTGCGGATCACATCACCGATACATCCGATGCGCCGCGCTTATGGGAAGTCGTGCGCTTTCTGTGGATCCAGCCTTCGTTTCGCTGGATAGCACTTGGCTGTTCGCTCTCCGCGTTCGGCGGTTACGCCAATCTCTATTTCGTTCCGAAATTTCTGATCGTGTCGCATCACCTGACGCCAATTCAGGTTGGAGTGCTGCTGTCGCTACTCACGGGTGTGCTGGGTGCAATAGGCACATTTCTGTCTGGGGTCATCGCGGACCGCATGGGGAAGCGCGACGTCCGCTGGTACATGTATGTTCCGATGTTATCGGTATTCATTGCAGTACCGTTCGGTCCGGTCTTCTTTTTGTCCGCAAACACAACCGTTGCGTTGTGTGCTGCGATGATGCCGTCGCTGATGGGTGCCACCTACCTTGGCCCGTCCTACGCCATGGCGCAGGGGATGGTACCCCTTCGCATGCGTGCGCAGACCGTGGGAATACTGCTGTTCATCCTGAACATGATTGCGCTTGGACTGGGACCCGCGACTGTCGGCTATCTCAGCGTGTTGCTGAAGCCAGCTTTTGGCGACGATTCGCTGCGATATGCCCTGATGGCCGGTATTGTGACATCGTTGCTGAGCACACTCTGCTACCTGCGCGCGACCCGGACACTGAAGACCGACCTTGCGCGGGGAAGCTTCACGGGGCCAAAAAGTTAACAAATTGGCGTTGCGCAGCCCGGCCTCCCGGGCGATGCTGTTAACCTCGAACCGTCCCGGAATGGGACGGGCGGGATGCGGTTAAGGTAAGTTGTCGCGCAAGCGGATCGGCAATGAAAACCAGTGCCCTGAACACTCTGAGCGCGATTTATCTGCTGAGCGCCTCCGCGTTCGGCATCGCTATCGCCATGCAGCGCAATCCGCCACTTGCCGACGCGTCGTATCGCGCCGGCCAAACAGCGTGGTCCGCCATCGACCAGTACGCGATTAAACCCGCGGGTCGTCAGATTGTGGCCTGGGACCAGCAACTGTTCGATGCCATTGATCCGCCGGTTCGCGTCGCTGCCGCGCGTCATGGCGTGGCGCCGAAGATCGCGCGCCATTACCAGAAGCCCATCGAAGTCGCGCGTCAGATCCCAAGAACGGTTGAACCGCCGCCTCCGGCGCTGCGTCCGCAGATCGTCGAACCACAACGTGTTGCGAAAGCGGTCGAAGCGCCGCCGAAACCGGCGATGACCTTGGTGCCTTCACAACCCTGGTCGCCGCAAGCGGCGGCGAATGCGCCGCGTCCCGATTATTCCGCGCCGAGCCCGGCCGAACTCACGCGCGTGATGCTGAGGCTGAAGGATAATCTCACCAGCGAGATGCTCCAAAACTTCTCGCTGTTCCTCTATGTGAGCAAAGCCGATAGCGGACCGCTTGCTCAGCGCATGTACGTGTTCAAGAAACGCGGCAGCGGCGATCTTGATATGCTCTACAATTGGCCGGTTTCGACGGGCCGTGAGCTTGTAGAATTTGCGCCGAACGGCCAGCGCGCGCCGAGCTTCACGCCGCGAGGCTATTACGAGCTCGATCCCGACCGGATGTACAAGCATCACACGTCGGGCCAATGGCACACGCCGATGCCCTACGCCATGTTCTTCAATTGGCAGGTCGGCGGATTGCAGACGGGCCTCGCGATCCACAGCGCGACGGGTGAGGACATCTCGCTGCTTGGCAAACGCGCGAGTGCGGGTTGCGTGCGTCTCGCGCCGGAGAATGCGGCGGCGCTGTTCAACCTGATCCGCACGCAATACAGGGGCCTCGCGCCGCGCTTTGCTATCGATCGTCGTACCGCAACGATGAGCAATCAGGGTCTTCTGATGCACGATGCGCAGGGCAATGTGCAGATGGCGGAAGGCTACAAGGTACTCGTGTTCATCGAGAACTTCGGCGGCAACAACGTCGTCGCGGCGGTGTTCTAGTTCACAGGTGTCCGGTCAGGAGCCAGATCAGGCCAACGATCGGGATCGGCACGCCAAGCAATATCAGCAGACAAGAGCGCATCGGTCCCCCGCGATCCCTTTGGTCGGATATGGGGATTGCGCGGTTTGATCTAAGGTCACCGCACAGTTTTGTGATCAGGTGCGGCGGATTTCATAGAGCGCGATGGCCGCCGCGTTAGAGACGTTGAGACTCTCCATTTCGCGGTCGATAGGCACATAAGCCGCTAGGTCGCAATTCTCGCGCACCAGCCTGCGAATGCCAGAGCCTTCGGAGCCCATCACCAACGCGACGTCGCCGGCCGGCATAACGTCCTTCAGTGCGCCATCGCCATCTCCGGCGAGCGCGACGCGCCAGAATTCGCGGTCTTTCAACTCTTCGAGCGCGCGCGAGATGTTCACGACCTGAATGTACGGAACGATATCCAGCGCACCCGACGCGGCTTTCGCGAGCGCACCGGATTCCGGTGGCGCGTGACGATCCTGAACGACAACAGCCGCGACACCGAACGCAGCTGCCGTGCGCAAGATCGCTCCGGTGTTCTGTGGGTCAGAAATCTGATCAAGCACAACAACAACGCGCCGTTTGTCCGACGGCTTGTCGAGAACTTCACCGAGATCACGGCGGGGCAGGGGATCGCACTGCAACGCCACGCCCTGATGGACTGCTCCTTCGGGCAACAGCTTTGAGACTGCGCCGCCTTCGGCGATTTCTTGCCGAACCTTGCCCAACAGCTTGGGGCCGATCTCCTCCGCAGCGCGGGTTGTGAGGACGGCGCGGTTCACTCTACGGCTTGGGTTGACCAAAGCTGCCCTAACGGCATGGAGGCCGTACAGCCACAGACCATCGCCTCCTCTGGAGTCTGGTTTTGGGTAGAAATGGCGGCGGTCAGGTCGAGTCATGGCGCGGGCTTATAGGGTGGCCCGTTACCCTGCAAGCAGCCGGGTTTTTCTTGCGTTTTTCCCGGCCGTCAGGTTAGCCTTTGTTCACAGGGTAACGGCGGGCCGGATTCCGGGGATTTCCGCGGTAATCTTCTATTGACACTCTGTTCCAAGATCACCATAACCCCCGATCCGCAACCAGCTTTTTCGGGAGAATTCTCCACGTTCGGCCGCACTGTTCGAACGTAAAGTAACCCGTTGATCTGATTGATAGAAAAGGTTTCCGGGGGAGTGTCCCGAGTGGCAAAGGGGGCGGACTGTAAATCCGCTGCTTTCAGCTTCGTTGGTTCGAGTCCAACCTCCCCCACCATCCTTCGCTGTTTTGCAGCGCCGGGTGGCAAGAAGCAGAGGAAGTGAGAAGGAAGTCGAATTAGGCGGGTGTAGCTCAATGGTAGAGCAACAGCCTTCCAAGCTGATGACGAGGGTTCGATTCCCTTCACCCGCTCCAACTTTCGGGTTGGCCAGCTGGAAACAAAATTGAGTGCCGCGAACGCGGAATGAAGAACGAAGGACAAGGTTATGGCGAAGGCAAAATTTGAGCGGACGAAGCCGCACTGCAACATCGGGACGATTGGTCATGTCGATCACGGCAAGACGTCGCTGACGGCCGCGATCACGAAGGTATTGGCGGAGACGGGTGGTGCGACTTTTACGGCGTACGACCAGATCGACAAGGCGCCGGAAGAGAAGGCGCGCGGCATCACGATCTCGACGGCGCACGTCGAGTACGAGACCCAGAACCGCCACTACGCCCACGTCGACTGCCCCGGCCATGCCGACTACGTGAAGAACATGATCACGGGTGCGGCGCAGATGGACGGCGCGATCCTGGTTGTGTCGGCGGCGGACGGCCCGATGCCGCAGACCCGCGAGCACATCCTGCTTGCGCGTCAGGTCGGCGTGCCGGCGCTGGTCGTGTTCCTGAACAAGTGCGACATGGTCGACGATCCGGAGTTGCTGGATCTGGTGGAGATGGAAGTGCGCGAGCTTCTCTCCTCGTACAGCTTCCCGGGCGACGACATTCCGATCATCCGTGGCTCGGCCTTGATGGCGCTCGAGAACAAGGAGCCCAAGCTCGGCCACGATGCGGTGCTGGAGTTGATGAAGGCGGTGGATGAGAGCATCCCGCAGCCAGAGCGTCCGATCGACAAGCCGTTCCTGATGCCGATCGAAGACGTGTTCTCGATCTCGGGCCGTGGCACGGTTGTGACGGGCCGCGTCGAGCGCGGCATCGTCAAGGTCGGCGAGGAAGTCGAGATCATCGGCATCCGTCCGACGTCGAAGACGACGGTCACTGGCGTTGAGATGTTCCGCAAGCTGCTCGATCAGGGCCAGGCGGGCGACAACATCGGTGCGCTCTTGCGCGGTGTCGACCGCGAAGGTGTGGAGCGCGGCCAGGTTCTGGCCAAGCCGGGCTCGGTCACGCCGCACACGACGTTCAAGGCGGAAGTGTACATCCTGACGAAGGACGAGGGCGGCCGTCACACGCCGTTCTTTGCGAACTACCGTCCGCAGTTCTACTTCCGCACCACCGACGTGACCGGCATCGTCAAGCTGCCGGAAGGCACGGAGATGGTGATGCCGGGCGACAATATCTCGATCGAAGTCGAGCTGATCGTCCCCATCGCGATGGAAGAGAAGCTGCGCTTCGCCATCCGCGAAGGCGGCCGTACCGTCGGCTCCGGCGTCGTGGCGTCGATTATTAAATAGGGAAGGAATGGGTGGCCCGCACGCGCTGACGCTGGCGGGCCATGACAAGTTTAGGAGTGTAGCTCAGTTGGTAGAGCGGCGGTCTCCAAAACCGTAGGCCGGGGGTTCGAGTCCCTCCACTCCTGCCAACAGATGTGACGAAAGAAGAGAATGGCCGACACGACGAAGAAGACGATGGACGCAGGAACCGGCGGCAAGGAATTGCCGGCGCCGGCTCCGCGCGCCAGCCGCGGTCTCTTCCAGTTCTTCCGTGAAGTTCGCCGCGAAGGCATCGACAAGGTGACTTGGCCGACCTTCAAGGAGACGTATCTCACCACGATCATGGTCTTCATCATGGTCGGTCTGACAATGGTTTTCTTTTTCGTCGTCGACTGGCTGCTTGCCTATGGCGAGCGACTTCTGATCGGTGCAACGGGCTAAAGCGATGAGCGAAGCTGGAACAACAACGGTCCATCCGGACGCCAAGTGGTACATCGTTCACACCTACTCGAATTTCGAGAAGAAGGTGTCGGAGGAGATAAAGCGTCAGGCGAAGCTCCAGGATCTCGCGGAGTTCGTCGCCGATGTCGTTGTGCCGACGGAAGAAGTCGTGGAAGTGCGCCGCGGCCAGAAGGTCAATTCGGAACGCAAGTTCCTGCCGGGTTACGTGCTGTTGCACGCGAAGTTGACGGACGAAGTCTATCACCTCGTGAAGAACGTGGCGAAGGTCACGGGCTTCCTGGGCCAGAACAACAAGCCGATGCCGCTTCGTCAGGCGGAAGTGGACCGCATCCTCAACCAGGTGGTCGAGGGCGCGGAGCATCCCAAGCACACGATCACGTTCGAGATCGGCGAGCAGGTGCGCGTGGCGGACGGTCCGTTCACGTCGTTCACCGGCGTGGTGGAAGAAGTGGACGACGATCGTTCGCGCTTGAAGGTCGCGGTGTCGATCTTCGGCCGCGCGACGCCGGTCGAGTTGGAATTCACGCAGGTCGAGAAGGTTTGATCTGCGCTAAACGCGGGAGGGCCGTGCCGGTCCGACTGAACCGCAAACCGCTAAGGAGGCGGATGTAGAGTGGCAAAGAAGATTACGGGTTACGTAAAACTGCAGGTGCCCGCCGGCGCGGCGAATCCGTCGCCGCCGATCGGTCCTGCTTTGGGTCAGCGCGGTCTGAACATCATGGAATTCTGCAAGGCGTTCAACGCCAAGACGCAGGACCAGGAAAAAGGCATGCCGATCCCGGTGACCATCACCGTGTTCTCGGACAAGTCGTTCACCTTCGCGATGAAGACGCCGCCGGCGTCCTACTTCCTGAAGAAGGCTGCGAAGATCACGAGCGGTTCGAAGACGCCCGGCCGTGGCTTCGCCGGTTCGGTGACCAAGGCGCAGGTTCGCCAGATCGCCGAGACCAAGATGAAGGACCTCAACGCCAACGACCTCGATAACGCCATGCTCCTCATTGAGGGGTCGGCGCGGTCGATGGGTATCGAGGTGAAGGGGTAAGCCATGTCGAAGAGATTCAAGAAAGCCGTTGAAGGCATCGATACCGCGAGGGCGTACAACGTCGAAGAAGCGGTGAAGCTTGTGAAGTCGCGCGCGACCGCGAAGTTCGACGAAACGATCGAACTCGCGATCAATCTCGGCGTCGATCCGCGTCATGCCGACCAGATGGTGCGTGGAGTCGTTGCACTTCCGAATGGCACCGGCCGCTCGCTTCGCGTTGCTGTGTTCGCGAAGGGTGCGAAGGCCGAAGAAGCGAAGAAGGCAGGTGCCGATATCGTTGGCGCTGAAGACCTGTTCGAAACCGTGAACAAGGGCGAAGTGAACTTCGACCGCTGTATCGCGACACCGGACATGATGGGCCTCGTCGGCCGTCTCGGTAAGGTACTCGGCCCGCGCGGCATGATGCCGAACCCGAAGGTGGGCACCGTGACGATGGACGTCACGCAGGCGATCAAGGACGCCAAGGGCGGCGCGGTCGAGTACCGCGTTGAGAAGGCCGGTGTCGTTCAGGCCGGCGTCGGCAAGGCGAGCTTCACCGAAGATGCGATCGTCCAGAACGTAAAGACGTTCGTGGACAGCGTCATGAAGGCGAAGCCGACCGGCGCCAAGGGCGTCTACATGAAGAAGGTATCAATCAGCTCGACGATGGGCCCCGGCGTGAAGATCGCGCTGTCCAGCGTCGGTGCGGGTGGCGCGGAAGCGCACTAACGAGTTTCCGGCGGGCGATCGCCGGAAAGACTGTCCGAGACCGCTGGTGTGCTTAGGCACTTAAACATCCAGCGCAGACAGGGTTCGAGTTGGACCCTGGGGCAGGAAGAGCAACAGGGGACCAAGGGATCGCCACCTTGGTCGTTGTTAAGGAGAAGCAAGTGGAGAAAGCCAGAAAGGCGGAAGTTGTCGAAGAGCTCTCGAGCGTCTTCGCGAAGTCCGGCTCGGTGGTTGTCGCCCACTACAAAGGCATGACGGTCGATCAGATGAGCGACCTTCGCTCGCGCATGCGCGCGAACGGAGCCTCGTTCAAGGTCGCGAAGAACCGTCTTGCCATGCGCGCTCTGAAGGGTACGCCCGTAGAGGGGATCACCCACCTTTTCAAAGGCCCGACCGGTATCGCCTACAGCGAAGATCCGATCGCAGCCTCGAAGGTGATGGTCGCCTACGCCAAGGACAACGACAAGCTCGTGGTTCTGGGCGGTTCGATGGGAACGACGATGCTCGATGCCAACGGCGTGAAGGCCGTGGCGGAGCTTCCGTCGCTCGACGAACTTCGCGGCAAGATCGTGGGTCTGTTGGTGGCCCCGGCGACGAAGATCGCCGGTCTTCTTCAGGCTCCGGGCGGACAACTCGCCCGCGTGATCGGTGCGTATTCCAAGAAAGAAGCCGCGTAAGCGACAGACAACACACAACTCGAAACGAAACTGAAGGAACTGAAAGAAATGTCGAAGATCGAAAAGCTTGTTGAAGACCTGTCGGGCCTGACCGTCCTCGAGGCGGCCGACCTGGCGAAGATGCTCGAAGAGAAGTGGGGCGTTTCCGCTGCTGCTCCGGTCGCGGTTGCCGCGGCTCCGGGTGCTGGCGGTGGCGCTGCTGCTCCGGCGGCCGAGAAGACCGAGTTCACGGTCGTTCTCGCCGATGCGGGCGACAAGAAGATCAACGTGATCAAGGAAGTCCGTGCGATCACCGGCCTCGGCCTCAAGGAAGCCAAAGACCTCGTCGAAGGCGCTCCGAAGGAAGTTAAAGCCGATGTGAGCAAAGACGAAGCGGCGAAGATCAAGAAGCAGCTCGAAGACGCAGGTGCGAAGGTCGAGCTGAAATAAGGAGTGATCGCGGGGTTGAAAAACCGCGAAACGTGCATATTTCGTTCTCACGCCAGCTTCCCGGGACATGCTCCCGGGGAGCCGGTGTTGTTTTCTTTTGTTTGATCGATTTTTCGTTGGCGGACGGCCGGTTACGGCCAGGCAGGGAATAAAAGACTCATGACACTCTCCTTCACGGGACGCAAACGCCTCCGCAAATACTTCGGCAAGATCGTCGAGGTCGCGGAAATGCCGAACCTCATCGAGGTTCAGAAGACCTCTTACGAACAGTTCCTCCAAGTCGCGAAGCCGGAAGGCGGCCGCCTGGATGAGGGACTGCAGACTGTTTTCTCGTCCGTGTTCCCAATCAAGGACTTCTCGGAATCGTCCTTACTGGAATACGTCGACTATCACTTCGAGGATCCGAAATACGACGTCGAGGAGTGCCAGCAGCGCTCCATGACCTATGCCGCGCCGCTGAAAGTGACGCTGCGGCTGATCGTGTTCGATGTGGATCAGGAAACCGGCGCCAAGTCCGTCAAGGACATCAAAGAGCAGGACGTCTATATGGGCGACGTTCCGTTCATGACCGAGAACGGCACCTTCGTCGTGAACGGCACGGAGCGCGTGATCGTCTCTCAGATGCACCGTTCGCCAGGCGTGTTCTTCGACCATGACAAGGGCAAGACGCATTCGAGCGGCAAATTGCTGTTCGCGGCGCGCGTCATTCCTTATCGCGGTTCGTGGCTCGACTTCGAGTTCGACGCCAAGGACATCGTGCATGTGCGCATCGACCGCCGCCGCAAGCTGCCGGCCACGACGCTGCTCTATGCGCTCGGTCTGACTCAGGAAGACATCCTCAATTACTTCTACGGCAAGATCACGTTCAAGAAGCATAAGGATGGCAGCTGGCACACGCCGGTCGACGCCGCCTGGATGCGTAACGCCAAAACCGTCGGCGATTGGAAGAACGCCAAAGGTGGCGACGTCCTCGCCGAAGGTGGCCAGAAGATCACCGCTCGCAATCTGCGCAAGTGGCAGGAAGATGGCGTCAAACAGCTCTCCCTCAGCGAGGAAGAACTGATCGGCCGCTATAGCGCGCTCGACATGGTCAATCCCGAGACGGGCGAAATCTATCTGGAAGCCGGCGACGAAATCACGCCCGCGCATCTGGAGACGCTTGCCGAAAATGACTTTAACGAAATCGACGTCATCAATGTCGATGGCATAACCATCGGCGCCTATATCCGCAACACGATGGCGGTGGACAAGAACCACAGCCGCGAGCAGGCATTGATCGACATCTACCGCGTTATGCGTCCCGGCGAGCCGCCGACGCTCGACACGGCAGAGACGTTGTTCAACCAGCTGTTCTTCGACAGTGAGCGCTACGATCTTTCCGCGGTTGGCCGCGTGAAGATGAACATGCGCCTCGGCCTCGATGCCCCGGACACGCTGCGTATCCTCCGCAAGGAAGACATTCTGGCGATCCTGAAGGCGCTGGCCGAACTCCGTGACGGCCGCGGCGAAATCGACGACATCGACAATCTCGGTAATCGCCGGGTGCGTTCGGTCGGTGAGTTGATGGAGAACCAGTTCCGCGTAGGCCTGCTGCGCATGGAGCGCGCGATTAAGGAACGCATGTCCGCCGTCGATATCGACACGGTCATGCCGCACGACTTGATCAACGCGAAGCCGGTTGCGGCGGCCGTGCGCGAGTTCTTTGGCTCATCGCAGCTCTCGCAGTTCATGGACCAGACAAATCCGTTGTCTGAAGTGACCCACAAGCGTCGCATGTCGGCCCTTGGACCGGGCGGTCTGACGCGCGAGCGTGCTGGCTTCGAAGTGCGCGACGTGCACCCGACGCACTACGGCCGCATCTGTCCGATCGAGACGCCGGAAGGTCCGAACATCGGCCTGATCAACTCTCTCGCGACCTATGCTCGCGTGAACAAGTACGGCTTCATCGAAAGCCCGTACCGCAAGGTTGTGGACAAGAAGGTCACCGATGAGGTGATCTATCTGTCGGCGATGGAAGAGGCGAAGTACATGATCGCCCAGGCCAACGCGACAATCGACAACCGCAACCGCATCACGGACGAACTGGTTTCCTGCCGCAAGGGTGGAAACTTCGTCATGACGACGCCGGACCAGGTCGAGTTCATCGACGTGTCGCCGAAGCAGCTTGTGTCCGTGGCCGCGGCGCTCGTTCCGTTCCTTGAGAACGACGACGCCAACCGCGCGCTGATGGGCTCGAACATGCAGCGTCAGGCTGTGCCGTTGCTGCGCCCCGAGGCGCCGCTGGTCGGTACCGGTCTTGAAGATGTTGTGGCGCGCGACTCCGGCTCCGCCATCGCGGCCCGCCGTTCGGGTGTTGTCGATCAGGTCGACGCGACCCGTATCGTCGTGCGTGCGACCGAAGAGACCGATCCCACGAAGCCGGGCATCGACATCTACCGACTGAAGAAGTTCCAGCGTTCCAACCAGTCGACCTGCATCACGCAGAAGCCGCTGGTGAAGGTTGGCGACCGTCTTCAGAAGGGCGACATCATCGCCGACGGTCCTTCGACGCAGTTGGGTGAGCTGGCGCTCGGCAAGAACGTGCTCGTCGCGTTCATGCCGTGGAACGGCTACAACTTCGAGGACTCCATCCTCATCTCCGAGCGCATCGTGCGCGACGACGTCTTCACCTCGATCCATATCGAGGAATTCGAGACGATGGCGCGCGATACGAAACTCGGGCCTGAGGAAATCACGCGCGACATTCCGAATGTCGGCGAGGAAAACCTCAAGAACCTCGACGAAGCCGGCATCGTCTATATCGGCGCCGAAGTGAACGCGGGCGATATTCTGGTGGGCAAGGTGACGCCGAAAGGCGAAACTCCGATGACGCCGGAAGAAAAGCTCTTGCGCGCCATCTTCGGTGAGAAGGCGGCCGATGTGCGCGACACGTCGCTACGCGTTCCGCCGGGCGTCACCGGTACGATCGTCGAAGTCCGCGTCTTCAACCGTCACGGCGTCGATAAAGACCAGCGCGCCATGACGATCGAGAAGGCGGAAGAGGATCGTCTCGCCGAAGACCGCGACGATGAACTCGCGATCCTCGAGCGCAACATGTTCTCGCGTCTCTCCGACCTGCTGCTGCACAAGACTGCGGCATCGGGCCCGAAGGGCATGGCCGCCGATACCAAGATCACGCAGAGCGTACTCGACACGATCCCGCGTCATCAGTGGTGGCAGATCGCGCTGCGCAACGAAAAGGCGATGGGCGAGATCGAAGCGCTGCGCAAGCAGTACGACGAGTCCAAGCAGCGCCTCGACAAGCGTTTCGCGGACAAGGTCGAGAAGCTGAAGCGCGGCGACGAGCTCGCGCCCGGCGTGATGAAGATGGTCAAGGTGTTCGTCGCGGTGAAGCGCAAGCTGCAGCCCGGCGACAAGATGGCCGGCCGTCACGGCAACAAGGGCGTCATCTCGCGCATCGTTCCGATCGAGGACATGCCGCATCTGGATGACGGCACGGCGGTTGACGTCGTGCTCAATCCGCTGGGCGTGCCGTCGCGTATGAACGTCGGTCAGATTCTCGAAACCCATCTGGGATGGGCGTGCGCGGGTCTTGGCAAGCAGATCGGCGACGTGCTCGACAAGGTCAACCGTGACGGCAAACATGAGCCGCTGCGCAAAGCCTTGAAGGGTGTCTACGGCGACGATGCGCGTCTGAAGGAGATCGACGAACAAGGGTTGATGGAACTTGGCGACAATCTGCGCGCCGGAGTTCCGATCGCAACCCCGGTGTTCGATGGCGCCAAGGAAGCCGACATCGTGCAGATGCTGGACCAAGCGGGCCTTACCCAATCGGGTCAGGTCACGCTGTTCGACGGCCGCACGGGCGAGGCATTCAAGCGTCAGGTCACCGTTGGCTACATCTATATCCTGAAGCTGCATCACCTCGTGGACGACAAGATCCACGCGCGGTCGATCGGTCCATACTCGCTCGTCACCCAGCAGCCGTTGGGCGGCAAGGCGCAGTTCGGCGGACAGCGCTTCGGCGAAATGGAGGTGTGGGCTCTCGAAGCTTACGGCGCCGCCTACACGTTGCAGGAAATCCTGACCGTGAAGTCGGACGACGTGGCGGGCCGCACCAAAGTGTACGAGGCGATCGTGCGCGGCGAGGACACGTTCGAGGCCGGTATTCCGGAATCATTCAACGTGCTCGTGAAGGAAATGCGCTCGTTGTCGCTGAATGTGGAGCTGGTGAACGGGCCGACGACATAAGTCGTCGGCTCCCGCCGCCTGCCTCCGAACAAGTTTTGATACTGCAAAAGAAAGGCTCGTAAATGAATCAAGAGCTGATGAATGTCTTCCAGACGAAGGACGTCCCGACCTTCGACCGGATCAAGATATCTCTCGCAAGCCCCGACCAGATCCTGCGCTGGTCGCACGGTGAGGTGAAGAAGCCCGAGACGATCAACTACCGTACCTTCAAACCCGAGCGCGACGGTCTGTTCTGTGCGCGCATCTTCGGGCCGGTGAAGGATTACGAATGCTTGTGCGGCAAGTACAAGCGCATGAAGTACAAGGGCATCGTCTGCGAGAAGTGCGGCGTTGAAGTCACGGTGCAGAAGGTGCGCCGCGATCGTATGGCGCATATCGAACTCGCGTCGCCTGTCGCGCACATCTGGTTCCTGAAGTCGCTTCCGTCGCGCATCGGTTTGATGCTCGACATGACGCTGAAGGATCTCGAGCGCGTTCTGTACTTCGAAAACTACATCGTGACCGAGCCAGGCCTGACGCCGCTCAAGGATCGTCAGCTCCTGACGGAAGACGAGTACTACAAGGCGCAGGACGAGTACGGCAACGACGGCTTTACCGCCATGATCGGCGCCGAGGCCATTCGTCTGCTGCTGCAGGGCATCGATCTCGAGAAGCTGCGCGACGATATCCGCACGGGTATTGCCGAAAGCAACGGCGGCGAGAAGGCCAAGAAGCTGGTCAAGCGTTTGAAGGTCGTGGAAGCGTTCATCGACTCCGGCAATCGCCCGGAATGGATGATCCTGACTGTCGTTCCGGTGATTCCGCCGGAGCTGCGCCCACTCGTGCCGCTGGATGGCGGCCGCTTCGCGACGTCGGACCTGAACGATCTCTATCGCCGCGTCATCAACCGTAACAATCGTCTGAAGCGCCTGATCGAGCTGAAGGCGCCGGACATCATAGTGCGCAACGAAAAGCGCATGTTGCAGGAGTCCGTAGACGCATTGTTCGACAACGGCCGCCGCGGCCGCGTCATCACGGGCGCCAACAAGCGTCCGCTGAAGTCGCTCGCCGACATGCTGAAGGGCAAGCAGGGCCGCTTCCGTCAGAACCTGCTCGGCAAGCGCGTCGACTATTCCGGCCGTTCGGTGATCGTGGTCGGTCCCGAACTCAAGCTGCATCAGTGCGGCCTGCCGAAGAAGATGGCGCTCGAACTGTTCAAGCCGTTCATCTATGCGCGCTTGGAAGCGAAGGGCTTCAGCCAGACGGTCAAGCAGTCCAAAAAGCTGGTCGAGAAAGAGAAGCCGGAAGTCTGGGATATCCTCGAAGAGGTAATCCGCGAGCATCCGGTGCTGCTCAACCGCGCCCCGACGCTCCATCGCCTCGGCATTCAGGCGTTCGAGCCGGTGCTGATCGAAGGCAAGGCGATTCAGCTGCACCCGCTGGTTTGCACCGCCTTCAACGCGGACTTCGACGGCGACCAGATGGCCGTGCACGTTCCGCTGTCGCTGGAAGCACAGCTGGAAGCGCGCGTGCTGATGATGTCGACCAACAACATCCTGTCGCCCGCGAACGGCAAGCCGATCATCGTGCCGACGCAGGACATCGTCCTTGGTCTCTACTATCTGAGCCAGGAACGTGCCGGCGAGCCGGGTGAAGGCATGATGTTCAACGACATCGGCGAGATCGAGCATGCGCTCTTCTCGGGTGCGGTCACGCTGCACGCCAAGATCAAGGCACGCTACAAGACCGTGGACGAGAACGGCAACCCGATCACCCGCCGCGTGGAATCCACGCCGGGCCGCATGATGATCGCGGAGATCCTGCCGCGTAGCCCGAAGATCCCGTTCGAGTTGGTGAACCGCCTACTGCGCAAGCAGGAAGTCTCGCACATCATCGACGAGGTCTATCGTCACTGCGGTCAGAAGGACACGGTGCTATTCGCCGATGCGGTGATGGGTCTTGGTTTCCGTGAAGCGTGCAAGGCTGGCATTTCGTTCGGCAAGGACGACATGGTCGTGCCCGACACGAAGACCAAGCTGATCGACGAAACGCGCCATCGCGTGCGTGAGTACGAGCAGCAGTATCAGGACGGTCTGACCACCGACAAGGAGAAGTACAATCTCGTTGTCGACACCTGGTCGAAGTGCACCGATCTGGTCGCTGCAGAAATGATGAAGGAAATCTCCAAGGAAAAGATCGACCCGAAATCGGGCCGCATCCAGGAGATGAACTCCATCTATATGATGTCGCACTCCGGTGCGCGCGGCAGCCCGCAGCAGATGAAGCAGCTCGCCGGTATGCGCGGCCTGATGGCGCGTCCGGACGGCTCGATCATCGAGACGCCGATCCTGTCGAACTTCAAGGAAGGCCTCACCGTTCTCGAGTACTTCAACTCGACCCACGGTGCGCGTAAGGGTCTGGCCGACACCGCGCTCAAGACGGCGAACTCGGGTTATCTCACCCGCCGTCTCGTCGACGTGGCGAACGACTGCATCATCACGGCGGAAGATTGCGGCACCAAGAAAGGTGTCACGGTCCAGGCCGAAATCGATGGCGGTCAGGTCGTGTCATCGCTGAGCGAGCGCATCCTCGGCCGAACCACGGCGGAAGATGTGAAGCATCCGGAGACAGGCGACGTCATCCTGAAGCGCAACAAGGAGGTCACCGAAGACCTCGCGGAGAAGATCGAAAAGGCGCAAGTCCAGAAGGTCCGCGTCCGTTCGGTGCTCACCTGCGAGCTCGGCGAGGGCGTCTGCGGAAAGTGCTATGGGCGCGACCTGGCGCGCGGCACGTCCGTCAATATTGGCGAAGCGGTCGGCGTGATCGCGGCGCAGTCGATCGGCGAGCCGGGCACACAGCTCACCATGCGCACGTTCCACATCGGTGGCGCGGCGCAGGTTGCGGGTTCGTCGAAGATCGAGGCGTCGTATGACGGCAAGATCAAGATCGTGAACCGCAACGTCGTCAAGAACTCAGACGGCGAGCTGATGGCGATGGGCCGCAACATGCAGGTCGTCATCACCGACTCCAAGGGTCAGGAACGCGCTTCGTACCGCATCGTGTACGGCGCGCGCCTGAAGGTGGACGAGGGCGCGACCGTGAAGCGCGGCGACAGGCTGGCGGAATGGAATCCGAACAGCATTCCCGTCCTGACCGATGCCGAAGGCACGGTGAAGTTTGAGGAGATTGTCTCCGGCGTGTCTGTGAAGGAAGTGGCCGACGAAAAGACGGGCGTGACCAATCGCGTCGTCATCGACAGCCGCTCCGGCACGGGCTCGAAGGCGACGGAGCTTCGCCCGACACTTGTCATCGTCGACAAACACAACAAGACGATCCAGCTGCCGGGTGGCGGTGAGGCGCGTTATGCGCTCCCCATCGACTCCATTCTCTCGGTGGATGACGGCTCGCACGTGAAAGCCGGCGATATGCTCGCGCGTATCCCGACCGAAGGTGCGAAGACCCGTGACATCACCGGCGGTCTGCCGCGCGTGGCGGAATTGTTCGAAGCCCGCAAGCCCAAGGAAGCGGCGGTCCTCGCCGAGACCGATGGCTTCGTGGAGTTCGGCAAGGACTACAAGAACAAGCGCCGCGTCATCGTAAAGCCCAAGTCGGACAAGATCGAACCGACGGAGTACTTGATCCCCAAGGGCAAGCACATCAGCGTGCGCGAGGGCGATTATGTGGAGAAGGGCGACTACATCGTCGAAGGCAATCCCTCGCCGCACGACATCCTGCGTATCAAGGGTGTCGAGGAGCTCACGGTCTATCTCGTGAAGGAAATCCAGGACGTCTATCGTCTGCAGGGCGTGAAGATCAACGATAAGCATATCGAAGTTATCTGCCGCCAGATGATGCAGAAGATGGAAATCACCGAAGGCGGCGACACCACGCTGCTCGCCGGTGAACATGTCGACCAGATCGAACTGGATGAGGCGAACAAAAAGGCGGACGAAGTCAGCGGCAAGCATGCCGAGGGCCGCCCGATCCTTCTGGGAATCACCAAGGCGTCATTGCAGACGCGCTCGGTGTTCTCGGCGGCTTCGTTCCAGGAGACGACCCGTGTCCTTACCGACGCGGCCGTCAACGGCAAGGTCGATACGCTGGAAGGCCTCAAGGAGAACGTTATCGTCGGACGTCTAATCCCGGCGGGTACGGGCGGCGCCATCGCGCGTCTCCGTCACATCGCGACAGAACGCGATCGCGCGATCCAGGAAGAGAACGCGAAGAACGCTCCTGTTGCGCAAATCGAAGGGCCAGCGCCGCAGGCTGCTGAATAAGAGAAAACAACCAGGAAGAGCGAAGAGGGCCGGTGGAAACATCGGCCCTTTTTCTTTAGCTATTGCGCAGCACGTGTCGCAATCGTCAGCTTGTAAGGAATGAAAAGCGCCAGATCGAGCGGGCCTGTCTGATACCATTCTATCGTGTGCTGCATGTTCTCCACACGCGCTTCATAACCGGGACCAAACGATGTCGAGGTCTCTCTGGCGTCTTTGGCGATCATCTCAACGAGTGTCGTCCGGTAGCGTTCCGGTGCCATGATGCCGAGGTTGAACGGCTGGTTGATCAGGACTTCGGTTCGCCCGGCTTTTGGTGTTCTCGCGACGTAGTCCCTGATGCGCTGCGTGGCCCCGTCAAAAGAATCGCCCTTGGTCAGCTCGGTGCGAATGACAACGCGCGCGAAGCTCGTATCAACTTTGCTATCCGGCGCAATAACCTTGTCGAGCATTTCGTCGGTGAATTCCGTGAGAACATCCTCGCCGACGCTCAGCGAAATCGACTTGGTGTCGTGCGCGCCCGTTATCATCGCGCGCAGCGTCTGCCGCAGCTCGTCCTTGCGCTTGGCGGGATCACGCGTATCGCAAATGACCTCGACGCGGGTCACCAGATGATCCGCGCGGTGCGTGAGTGTTACATGTGGGTTGTATTCCGCGTCTTCAGGCATTCGAGATCCGGTGACCACGACCGTTTCAACCTGCTCATCGGCGAGCGATTTTCCGGCGAACGCCATCGTCGCGAGCGCCAGCGAAGCAGCCCAAATCCTGTGTTTCATATTACCCCCCACAACTAGCCCGCGAGACTATAGCACAGCAGACAAAAAAGGGCCGCCCTTTCGAGCGGCCCCTTATCCAATAGTTGATCTGCCTACTTCACATTGCTCGTGCGCTTGACGAAGTCCGCGACATTGTCGTGGAGCTCCTTCAGCGACTGCTCGTGCGCGTAGACCATGTGGCCGGACTCGTACTGCTTGTACTCGATATGGCTCTGCAGGTTGCGCGGGATCGGCAGCTGACGCATCTCGTAGATACCCTCGTAGTAGGGCGTCGCGAGATCGTAGAAGCCGCCGTTCAGCATCACGCGCAGGTTCGGGTTGGTCTTCATCGCCACCGCGAGGTCCGGCATGACGTTCAGCGGCGTCTGGAGCGAGAAGTTGTTGCCCGGCTGCTGGTGTTTGAGGTTCCAGTCATCCAGCGGCGCAAAGAGGAAGTACTTCCTGCCTTCGCCATATTTCAGCTCCGTGCGCGCATAGTCGTTGAACGCGGAGATATAGGCCGAGCTGATCGCGGAAGACTGCGGATCGTAGTCAGCTTCCTTGTTCAGCGGATCGATGGCCGGACCGGAGAAGCGCGTGTCGAGACGGCCGGTGGTGATGTCTCCGGCGATCTGCAGGTTTTGCTCGAACATGCCGCCGTCGATACGCAGATCGGCCTTCAGGATGTAGGCGACCGGCAGGCCTGTATACTGATGCAGCTTCTGTGCAATCGTGTTGCGCTGCTTGTCGTTGAGCGCCGCGCCGGCCTGCAATGCCATCGCATAATCGCCCATCGCGAAGTGTTGCACCTCGCCAAGGTACTTACGCAGATCTGGCGCGCGCTTCTTGGGATCGCTGTGATACCAGGCCGTCGCCGCGTAGGTCGGCAGCGCGAGTTGGTAGGGCAGATTGACGCCCGGGTTCACCTGAGGGCCATCGGCGCTCATATCGAAGTTCAGGATTTGCGACAGCATGATCACGCCGTTCAGATCGATGGCGTACTGGTTTTCCAGCATGTTGGAGAGCACCGCCGCGCGCGTCGTGCCGTAGCTTTCGCCAAAGATGTATTTCGGCGAATTCCAACGCGAGTATTTCGTCAGGAACAGATTGATGAACTCGGCAAAGGCATGGCCATCTTCGTCAACGCCCCAGAAGGCCTTGCTCTTGTCCTTGCCCGCGACACGGCTGAAACCGGCGCCCGGCGCATCGATGAACACGAGGTCGCTGACGTCGAGCAGGCTGCCGTTGTTATCCACGACCTTGTAGGGCGCGGCGGGCGTGTGGGAATCGTCGGAGGTGACGACGCGTTTGGGACCGAACGCGCCCATGTGCAGCCACACAGTCGCGGAGCCAGGTCCGCCGTTGAACACGAACATGATCGGCCGCGACGCTGCGCTGACGCCCTTGCGGAAATACGCGGCGTAGAACATCGAGGCTTCGGCGGAGGGGTTTTTCGCGGCTTCGGCCTGGGCTTCCTTGTCACCCTTGTCAGCATCGGGAACCGGCACGTCGTCCCAGTTCTTCGCGTGGATAACGAGCGTTCCGGCAATGGCGGTGTAATTGATGCGGCCAGCGGCCGTGGAGACCGAACCGTCCGTCGTCACCGAATCCGGCTTGAAGTATCGGCCCGCGCCTTCGACCGGTTTTTCCGCCGGCTTGTCTGGTACAGCCGCGAATACGAAAGCGCCGATCAGGGCTGCGCCGAGTGCCGACGTGGCCGCGAGTGTCCGCAGCTTCTGCTTTGAAAATTCCATGAGATGTCCCCTCGAAAAGTTGCGCATTTTAGAGGCGATGGAGCCCAAAAGTGCAACAGAGCGGGGCGAATACCTGTTCACAAGGCCGCGAATATTCATGGCCGATCATTGCGGATCGGAAAGGTCTGAACTAGCGGCGGCTTGCGCAGTTCCTCCTCCAGCGCAAGCCCTCCAGCTGCTGCGAGAAGGCAGAGCAGGGCAAAGAGCAGCGCAGGCCTCAACCCAACTCGGGATGAGGCTCTGCGCGGCCCATTGGTACGGCGGCTATGAAAGAGCGTTCGGCGTGCCATATCGCGTTGCGGCGGCAGGAAGCGCAATTGCGGCGCATCCTGTCGTGCTGCCTACAGAGCCTTGGACAATCCGAAGAAGAAGCCGCGCCGAGCACCCCATTGCGGTGCGCCGACGCCGACGCCGGAGCCATCCCGGATCTCATATTTCTCATCGAACAGGTTGATCACGTCGAGGCGCGCGGTGACGCTCTTCAAGCCACCCACATCGAAGCTCCGGCTCAGGCCAACGTTGACCTGTACATAGCCGGGAACGCTGTCGCCATTCGGTGTCGCGCCATCCTTACGCAAGCCAGAGCCATAGAGCATGTCGGCACTGAAGCGTGTGCCGAGCCAATTGTAGGAAGCTCCCGCGGAGAGTGTGACGATCTGCTGATGGTCGAGCGGAATGTAGCGATCGGCGATGTAGCTGAGATCGCCCGGGTCGAACTGAAACTGGCTCGACACGATGTCTGTTCCTGTTGCCCGCTCGTAGGCCGCATTCAGATAGCTCGAGAACGCGCCGCTTTCATAGGTGCCAGTGAACTCCAGACCGTATTGCCGGCCCGTCAGATAGTTGAACGGCGTCAGGATGATCGGCGCGCCGAACTGCCCTTCGTCGATCATGTTGTGCGAGGCCTTGTAGAAGCTGTCGACCCCGATCGTCAGTTCATCACTCAGCTTCTGGCTCACGCCGATATCGTAGTAGTCCGCACGCTCCGCTTTGGGTGTGTCGTTCTGTGTGATGAGTGGCGTTGCCGATGTCGTTCCCGCAAAAGCGGCAACATCGGTGTTCGAAATCAACTCTATCGGTGGCGGCGAGAAGTAGCGTGAGAAGCCGGCATGCACGGTCGTCGTGTCGGTCGGTGTCCACACAGCATTGAGTCGCGGACTTACCTGGCTCTCATGGTCGAACGCATCGAACTCGTCGAAACGCAGCCCGTAGTTCACCGTCAGGTCCGGAATGATTTTCCATTCGTCTTGAACGTACAGGCTGTAGCTCCAGGCATGCTTGTCCACATTACCAGAAGCGATGCTGAACGGTGTGTCGCTCGTCTGTGCACAATTGTTGAATGGATCGGCGAGCGTGCCCGAGCCTGAGCACGATATGGGCAGCACTGTCGAATTCGTGTTGCTGACCAGATCGTCGGCCTGAAACAGCGCGCCGAAGCGAATTGTGTGACTCTCGCCAGCGTGCCAGGCCGCCTCCGCCTGTAAGCCATAGGCTTCGTCGCGTTTGTATGCGGTCTGCGCCATGCCGTTGTAAAGAAGGTCGCCAACCGCATTGCCCGGCGTGAAGTACAGGCTTGAATAGCGGCCGAACGCGCTCACTTGCACATCCAGGTCGCCCATCGAGCGCAGGTAGCTGAGGATGCCATAATGCGTGATCTCGCGCTGGCGCTCGTCGAGGTCGTTGCTCGGGAAGGTCGTCTGACCGTTTGCTTCCAGTACGCCGTTCGGTCCCAGGCCCGTGACGTTGTCGATTCCTGTCGGTTGCAGACCTCGCGAATTCGGAATCTGAAAAATATCGTTCGATGTGCCGAGGATCGCGGTGAGGCTGCTGTTCTGGTCCAGAATATCTTGCAGGAACGCGAAGCCATGCCATTGCGTCGTACGGTCATGCAGCGGATCGGAGCTTCCATCCGGTGACTCGATACCGAGTGTATCGGTCGTGTAGTCGCCGGAGACGAAATAGTTGAAATGACCGTCTGAGCCCCCGTAATCGAAACTCGGCGTGAGTTGGCTATGGCTGCCGCCATAGATCCCAACCTGTCCGCCGTCATCGAACACACCGGTTTTCGTTTGCACGTCGATGATGCCGGCGGTGCGGTTGCCGTACTCGGCGGGAAGGGCTCCGGTTATCAGCTTCACGGAATCCGCGAGCCGCGGATCGAGCGTCTGTCCGAAGACCGAAATGCCTTCGGGGATGATGATGCCATTGAGACGATATTGCAGACCGTTGTGCTCGCCGCGAATGTGCAGTTGCCCGAAGGAATCCTGCGCGGCGCCCGGCGCCTGAAGAACGACTTGATTGAGTTGCGTATTCTCGCCGCCTGGCTGGGCATCGATGTCCTTTGAAGTGATCGTGTAGGTCGAGGCGCCGGTCTGGGTTTGAATACCGTTGCGCGCCTTGGCGAGTTTCTGCGCTGTCACAACGACCGTTTCGACAGGTTGGGTTGCACCGCCCTCGACCTGGGCGGCAGCGGGTAAAGCGAGAAAAAGCGTTGCAGCTGTTGCCGCGGACGATGAAAGAGAAAAACGAAACATTCTGAACTCCACAAATTCAAGAGATACGCGCCGCAAGGAGCGCGGCACGTCGATGTGGACGCAGAGACGCGCGCAGAACTGCGCGTGCTCAGGCGTTCACGGGCTTGAGAATTTGAAGATCAGGCTTTGGGTGGCGCGCGACTTCGCCAGGCGTGTGACGGCGTCTGCGTGAGCGCGGGAATGTTCGCGACGACCTTGATGATCGAGACCGCAGCCATTGGCAGGAGGAGCGTGGCCGCCGCTGGCGTTACAAACTGACCCGCGTGTGCGATCTCCTGGCAGATCGGGCAGTTTGCCGGATCGCCGTTCGGCGGGAATTTATCGGGCCGCCGATCCTTCTCCGATTGCGAGGTCAGCTTGGAGTAAGACGCGAATGCGTTCGGCGCCAGATGGATGTGGGTTTGTGCAATATAGCTCTGCAGGCCGAATGCCAGCATTACGAATAGTGAAACGACAAGCCGCAGCGCAGTTTCCCGCGGCGTTAGGGCCTTCGATCGTGCCGTTTTGCGCTTCACTCGCCGATTCTAAGCCGAATGGCGCAATGCGAGCAACCGCGAGAGTACGTTAATAAAGATCGCGGGTGACGCGGAGCGCAACGCGCGCGCGTTCGGCATCGGCGAGATAGCCGTCCGAGATCGCGCCACTGGTGTGTGTCGGATCGTTGGCCCATGGAAGCTGAAACTGCACGCCGAGGCTCGCCGTCCATGGATGCGCGACGTACTGGATCGTGGGACCGAGATAGAACGTTGTCGTCACGGGGATCGCCTTGCCGTTCAGCAGCAATCTGTCGAAGTCACGCTCGACGTTGAATTCCACGCCTGCCGACCACTCCCAGGTAATGTTGTAGGCCGCGCCCATGTTGAATGTCAGCGCGCTGACATCGCTCCACGTTCCGTCCTTCTCCGCACCGAATGCTCCGCCGGTATTGATGACGACGCGCAGACGATCGTTGTCGAAGTTCTTCTGGAGAATGAGCAGAGCTTCAACGCCGTGGGAGTTTGGGCTGACGCCACCGTTTACGAGGAAGCCCAAACCGATCGGATCGAAATAGACGTTCATCGCCTGATAGACGGCTTCGCCTTCGATGCCGCCCCATGCGCTGCCAGTTTCGGACAGCGACGCGGGAAAAGTGTGATCGTGTTCGTACGCCCACGCGTAGGAGGTGATGGCAGCGAGCTGGAGCTGGTCGCTCCAACCATACTCAAGCTCCGTCTCACCCTCGAATTCGCTGAAGGCGCGGTGGCTCATGCCGGTATTCCATCCGAAGTTCTGTTCGAGTTCGTAGGCGTGCTCCGGCTCAATGTCCGTTGCATCCAGAGTCAGAAACGGCTGGTCGTCGGCCCGGGCGATGCTGGTGGCGAGAAGAAGTGCGGCTGCGGAAAGCAATAGGAACGGCGAGCGCATAAGAAATGAGTCCAGTATCGTTATTGACTATCGTTCGCAGTTATTAAGTTCCATAAGCCTGTTGTCAATGCGAGTTAGTCGCATTTCGGCAACAACCGGGATCTCAAGAAAGGGCCCGGAATTGTGGCTCGGGATGTTGGGCGAGGGTGCTACGGATGTTGGTTCGCGTCGGCTCCGGCGCTGAGGTGATGGCGCGCTGAAACCAGACACAAGCGCCCGTGACACAGCCTTCGGACGCAAGGATGGACGCGTAGTTGTAGGCGCCGCGAAAATAACCGCCCATCGCCGACTTGCGATACCAGTTGCGAGCGGCAGCGGGATTGTGTGCTGTGCCCCAGCCTTCCTCGAAGCAGCGTGCGACGAGATTCATCGCGCGTTCGTGGCCGCTGCTCGCCGCGCGCATGTACCAGACGAAAGCCTCGTTGCGGTTGCGTGCGACTCCGAGGCCATCAAGCAGAAGATGTCCAAGGTTGTATTGCGCCCAAGCAAGACCGGCTTCCGCGGCGACGCGATAATTTTCGGCGGCACGCGCAAAATCCTGTGGCGCCCCCCAGCCGTTCTCGTAGCAGCGTCCGACCATGTTACGCGCTTCGACGTCGCCATCTTTCGCCGCGCACAGAAAACAAGCGAATGCCGCGCGCTGGTCTTTCGCGACGCCTTGGCCTTCGAGCAGAAGGCGGCCGAGAAGCAATTGCGCCTCCGGCATGCCGCAAGCAGCCGCAGCTTCCACCCACACAGCGGCTTCGCTGCCGTGCAGAAGAGCCTGCAGTTCTTCGGGTGGCATCATCGTGAGCGCTGCCACGCGCCAGGCGTGCGCGGATTGCGGCGCGTTCATACCTCGCTCCATTTGCGGACGAGGTTGTGATAGAGCGCAGTCAGTTGCACCAACGCGCTTTGGTCCGCCGTGTTTTGACCAAGTTGAATGATGGAGCGATCCAAATTGAAGAGCAGGGCGCGTTCGCCATCGTCCTTCACCATGCTCTGGATCCAGAAGAAGGATGCGATGCGCGCGCCGCGCGTCACTGGCGTAACACGATGCAGCGATGTCGCCGGATAGAGGATCATGTCGCCGGCGGGCAGCTTTACGTTGTGCGTGCCATAGGTGTCTTCGATGATCAGCTCGCCGCCGTCGTAGTTCTCGGGTGCACTAATGAAAAGAGTAGCCGACACATCGGTGCGCAGGCGATGCGGTGTGCCGGGTATCTGGCGGATCGCATTGTCGACATGCGCGCCAAACGCCATGCCGGGTTCGTACTTGTTGAAAAGCGGTGGAAAAATGTGTTTGGGCAGCGCCGCGCTGATGAACAATGGGCTGCGTTCCAAGGCACCCACCACCAGCGCGCCAAGCTCGCGCGCTTCGACGCTGTCCTGCGCGAGCTGAAGGTTTTCCTTCGCCTTAGCGGACTGGAAACCGGCCGTGACCCGGCCATCCCCCCAAGCCGCTTTCGCCAGACGTTCGCGACACTGCGCGAGTTCGCCTGGCGAAAGCACCCGGGGGATATGAAGAAGCATGCCGTTACAAACTCGCGTTTAGTGTGACCAAGAACGTCCGGCCTGCAGCGGGCACGGTGTGGTTCTCGCCCGGGCGAGTGAAGTAGGAATTCACGAAGTAATATTCGTCCGTGAGATTGTAACCGTTGAGCTGAACGTTGAGCGTGTCGTTGATCTTGTATGCCGCCATCGCATCGAACGTGACATGCGAGGGCACATGCGCGACGATGATGCTGCCGGGAATGGTCGCATTGTCGGTACCGGCAGCGACACGGCCGAGATAGTTCAGACCTGCGCCGACCCGGAAGCCGCTGTCAAAGTCGTAGGCCGTCCAGAGATTGGCCTGGTTGTGCGCCGTGTTCGGGATTGGACCACGGTTTCCGGGACCCGCAAGCCCGACAGCGGTGGGATCGAGATAGGTGTAGCCGGCGATCACTTCCCATTGCGGTGTGATGCGTCCTTGTGCGCCGATCTCGAAGCCGTTGACACGCTCCGTTCCCGCCAACGCCTGCAAACCGGGATTGTTGGGATCGCTGATGCGAGCATTGGTCATCTCGGTGTTGAAGACCGCTGCTGTCAGAGAGAGCATGCCGTCTAACACCTGTGCCTTGCCGCCAACTTCGAAAGTGCGATCTTTCTCAGGTCCAAGATCCTTGTTGCTTGCGGAAAGCGACAGTGACTCCGCCGACGGGTTGAATGACGTTCCGTAGGAGAAATATACGCTCGTGTTCTCTGTCGGCTTATAAACTATCGCCGCGCGCGGGCTCACGATGTTGTCGGTATGGCGGAAATGCGACGCAACGCCGACAGGCTGGTCGAAGCGCGCGGTGAAATGGTCGAAGCGCAGCGCGGCCGTCAACGTCCATTGCGGATTGATGTCGATCGTGTCGTTGACATAGACGCCGAGTGTCTTGGTGCTGGTCACTGGTGTCTGACGGACGGTCGCCTGGTGCAGGCCGCTGAACGACTGCGTAGGGTCGGGATCGAGCAAAGGCGTTGGCGGAATTTGATCGTCCTGATTGGTGAAGCGAACGAGGCTCGCGATTTCCGAATCCGCTTCGACACCGCCAATCAGCGTGTGCGACAGGCTGCCGGTCGCGAATTTCGCGGTCACATCGGCATTGTTCATCATTGTGGTGATGACACCTTTTGAACTTGGGCGATCGCGCAACACCCAGACCTTGTCGAGCGGTGTGCCAAGCACAGGATAGTAAGGGTTCTCGAGCGTGACCGGGATCTGACCTGCATTCCCCTGACTGGAAACGGAAAGGCACGAGGGCGCGCCGGCGAAGTAGTATTCGGACGGTGAGTTGGCGTCGAAGCAATTGCCCGTACCGTAGATCGCGGCGGTCTGTCGTGAATCGAACCAGTAGGAGCCGTAGCGCGCGGTGTCGCTGAACGACAGCGAATCACTGAAACTGTGGTCGAAACGGCCAGTCACGACTTCAACATCGGTCTTGAAACGATCGTCCTCCGGCAGCCCGTAGAACGTGTCGCGCGCCACCGGAGCGGGTTTGCCGAACACGAACGGAATACCGTAGTCGGGGAGGTTGTCTTCTTGCTGATGAAGGTATTTCAGCGTGAAACTCGTATCTGTATCGATGCCCCAGGCAAAGGAAGGGGCAATGCCCCAGCGTTGATCGCGTGTGTATGGCCTGTCTTCGACGGCGCTGTCCTGTCCCATCAGATTGATGCGCATCGCCATCGTATCGCCGAGCACATAGTTCACGTCGGCGGTGGCGCGGATTTCGGAATTCGTGCCCGCTGTGATGGAGATGTCTTTGATCGGATAGAGTTCGGGCGACTTAGTCACCTGGTTGATGACGCCGCCCGTCGAGCCGCGGCCGAACAGCGTAGAGGCCGGGCCTTTTAGAACTTCGAGCGAGTCATAATTGAACGTGTCGCGATCGTAGAGGCCCGTGTCGCGAAGACCGTCCATGTAGTAATCGTCGCCCGCTGAGAAACCGCGCAGGTTGACGAGGTCGCCGTGCGTGCCGCCTTCACCGGCATTGAGCGTGATGCCCGGCACATTGCGCAGCGCGTCCTGGAGATTGTTCAGGCCTTGTTGCTGGATAATTTCGGCTGGCACCACGTTGATGGATTGCGGCGTATCCAGAATTTTCTTGGGCAACAGATTGAGTTCAGTGCGCTGCCCGGTGACGACGACGGTTTCGACGTCCTTGCTCTTCGCCGTATTGTTGCTCGCGACCTGCTGGGCCAACGCCGCCGAAACGGCCGCAGCCGAGGTCACGCCTAAGCTGGTTGCCCCCAAAGCAAATTTGGACGTCGAAATCCGATACTGCATTACACCCTCTAAATGATAATAATTCGCAACTAGGTCTGGAACATCGGGGATCGCGCCGCAGATGTCAATGCGAATTAGTCGCAAATAGTATCGCAGGAATGGCAGGAAACTGAAGGACTCGGTCTAGGGTCGGACAGGACAAAAGAGGGGAGTGCCATGACGTCGATGCTCGCGCCGGTACTGGCGCTGATTGTTGTCACGCTGATCGTCTGGATATGGATGTATGCGACCCGTATTCCGGCAATGCAGGCCGCCAAGATCGATCCGCAGGCTGCCGCGCATCCGGGATCGCTCGATGTGCTGCCGTCATCTGCGCGACGCGTGGCGGACAACTACAACCATCTGCTTGAACAGCCGACGATCTTCTACGCGCTGTGCTTCATCATCGTGCTCGCCGGTCACACCGATGCGTTCTATGTCGATCTCGCGTGGGCGTATGTCGGGTTGCGTGTTTTGCACACGCTGATCCAGTGCACGATCAACGTCGTCAATCTGCGCTTCCTCGTGTTCGCACTCTCGACCATTGTGCTGATGGTGATGGCTGGCCGCGAAGCGATGACGATGTTCTAGCTAGCTCGCGCCGTTCTCGTTTGGCTTGGTCTGCAGCTGGGCGTAGTTCTCGATGCCCATCTGCTCGATCAGGCGGAACTGCGTCTGCAGCCAGTCGATGTGCTCTTCCTCGTTCTCGAGGATGTCGACGAACAGCTCGCGCGTGACAAAATCCTTGACCTTCTCGCAATGCGGGATCGCTTGCTTAAGGTCAGCGGACGCCTGCTGCTCCATTCGAAGGTCGCAGCGCAAAACCTCCTGCACATCTTCGCCAATCATCAGCTTGCCGAGGTCTTGGAGGTTCGGGAGCCCGCCGAGAAACAGGATACGCTGGATCAAACGATTCGCGTGTTTCATCTCGTCGATGGATTCGTCGTATTCTTTTTTCGCGAGGATGCTCAGACCCCAGTCGGCGAGCATGCGCGAATGCAGGAAGTACTGATTGATCGACGTGAGTTCGTTTTTCAGAACGACGTTGAGGAAGCGGATGACTTCCGCGTCGCCGGCGACCGAGGCGGTTGGGTGAGGGCCTATGCCGCTTTGTCCAGAACCTTTGCGGCTTTGTCCGCGTTCAGCATTCCCGCGATCGTTTCCTGGCATCGTCCGCAGTTCCTTTTCACGCCGCAACCGGAATAGACCGCGTCCGGCGTTTTCGCGCCAGCGTCGATCGCATTCCAGATCTTGGCCTCGTTCAATCTATTGCAGACGCAGACGATCATTCGTCGTTCCAGCGGGGTACGCGCTCGATATGGTGATATTGCGAGTGATTGTCAATTGCGGACATGTCGCAGGTTGCTGACACGTCTGGGTTGGGCCACTTTTATAAGGTCCGAAAGCGAGGACGAGATGCCGGACAAACCCCAAAGCATGCGATCTGCGAGCGTCGATCCTGTATATGTCCACGGTGACAAGTTTATCGAGCCAAAACAAAGGCTTGATGTAGGCGGGCGACGGTTGAAATGGTATGATATTTCGACACTCGCGAAGCCTGTTCCCGAGCCTATCTATCTGATGGCGCGAGCTTTTTTGGATCGGCGCGCGGGTGAGGGCAGCCTCGACCAGCTCAGCGACAAGGGCTTCGTCATCCTTCATCGTTGCGGCGAACACTTCTATTTCCTGATCGTCTGTTCTTGGCTCGGATGCAATGAGATTTGGGAGACGGTATTTGCCAAGGACTTGGAAAATCAGGGTTTTCGCGAGTGGCCGCGGCCTGGTCCGCATCTGCCGACCTACTGCGTCTGGGAAATGGGTGCGGTGACTCATGAGAGCCAAGCCTGGATCCGGTTCCTTCGCTCCGAGCGCGATGAAGCCGCGGTTCAAGCCTGGCTCTCGGACCAATACAAAGGCCCGGTTTGAGCGGGTTTTCGGGCTTCGGAAATATCGTTTCCCAAGGCTTGACCCACAAAACTCACCCTTCTATATAGCCGCACCTTCCAGGGCAGGCCGTTTGCGCGAAAACCGCAAAAACGCTGTTGGGAAGCCAGTTTAAAGCGTTGAACCGCGCGACTCACCAGAGTCCTCCGCGAGTCAGGGGCAGGCCAGAGATGGCACGCGCGCCCCGTTTTTGTTTTGCCGCGCAAGCGGCGCTGATGAGGAAGACGAATGCCGACAGTCAACCAGCTCATTCGCAAACCGCGCGGCTCGAAGCCGAAGCGCAACAAGGTGCCGGCGCTGCAAGAGTGCCCGCAGAAGCGCGCTGTCTGCACCCGCGTCTATACGACGACGCCGAAGAAGCCGAACTCGGCGCTTCGCAAGGTGGCCAAGGTTCGTCTGACCAACGGTTTCGAAGCGCTCACCTACATTCCGGGTGAAGGCCATAATCTTCAGGAGCACTCGGTTGTTCTGATCCGCGGTGGCCGCGTGAAGGACCTTCCGGGCGTTCGTTATCACATCATTCGCGGCGTGCTCGACACGCAGGGCGTGAAGGACCGCAAGAAGCGCCGCTCGCTCTATGGCGCGAAGCGTCCGAAGTAAGGAGATCGCATAGATGTCACGCCGCCGCCGCGCCGATAAACGCGAGATCACCCCGGACGCCAAGTATGGCGATCTCGTCCTCGCGAAATTCATGAACAGCCTGATGTACGACGGTAAGAAGTCCGCCGCCGAAGGCATCATGTATGGCGCGTTCGATACGATCCAGCAGAAGACCAAGCAGGATCCGATCCAGGTTTTCCACGAGGCGCTGAAGAATGTCGCGCCTGCGATTGAAGTGAAGTCGCGCCGCGTCGGCGGTGCCACCTATCAGGTTCCGATCGAGGTGCGCACCGATCGCGGCCGCGCGCTCGCGATCCGGTGGCTGATCACGGCCGCTCGCGGCCGCGGCGAGCCCACGATGACGGGCCGTCTCTCCGGCGAGCTGATGGATGCTGCCAACAATCGCGGCTCTGCCGTCAAGAAGCGTGAAGACACGCACAAGATGGCCGACGCAAACCGCGCCTTCTCGCACTACCGCTGGTAACTGATTAATCCGAGTACTGACTATGGCCCGCACGACCCCGCTCGAACGCTATCGCAACATCGGCATTGCCGCGCACATCGACGCCGGCAAAACGACGACGACCGAGCGCATCCTCTATTACACGGGCAAGTCGCATAAGATCGGCGAAGTGCATGACGGCGCCGCCACCATGGATTTCATGGAGCAGGAGCAGGAGCGCGGCATCACGATCACGTCCGCCGCGACGACGTGCTTCTGGAAAGATCACCGCATCAACATCATCGACACGCCCGGCCACGTGGACTTCACGATTGAAGTCGAGCGTTCGATGCGCGTGCTCGACGGTGCGGTTGCCGTGTTCGACGCCGTTGCCGGTGTCGAGCCGCAGTCCGAGACCGTGTGGCGCCAGGCCGACAAGTACAAGGTTCCGCGCATTTGCTTCGTGAACAAAATGGATCGCACCGGCGCGGACTTCCCGCGCTGCGTTTCCATGATGATCGATCGTCTGGGCACGCGCCCGGCGGTGATCGCGTGGCCGATCGGCACCGAAGCCGATTTCAAGGGCATCATCGACATCGTGAAGATGAAGGCGCTGATCTGGCACGACGAACAGCTCGGTGCGAAGTTCGATGAAGTCGAAATTCCCGCGGAGTACGTCGACAAGGCGAAAGAGCTCCGCACTGCGCTCGTCGAGATGGCTGTCGAGGAAGACGACAATCTCATGGCTGCCTATCTCGATGGCAACGAGCCGAGCGAAGCCGACCTCAAGCGCTGCATCCGTAAGGGTGCGACGTCCTTCCATTTCGTACCGGTGATGTGCGGCTCGGCGTTCAAGAACAAGGGCGTTCAGCCGCTACTCGACGCCGTCATCGACTATCTGCCATCGCCGCTCGACATTCCGGCGGTAAAGGGCATTGACCCGAAGGGCAATGAAGTCGAGCGCCCGGCTGACGACAAGGCGCCGTTCGCCGGCCTCGCGTTCAAGATCATGGACGATCCGTTCGTGGGTTCGATCACGTTCGTGCGCGTCTATTCCGGCACGATCACGTCGGGCACCGGCGTGCTCAACTCTGTCAAGGACAAGACTGAGCGCGTCGGCCGCATGCTTTTGATGCATGCGAACAGCCGCGAAGACGTGAAGGAAGCGCTCGCCGGCGATATCGTTGCGCTCGCGGGCCTCAAGCTCACGACGACGGGTGAAACGCTTTGCGATCCGAACAACCCGGTCATTCTTGAGCGCATGGAATTCCCCGATCCGGTTATCGAAGTCGCGATCGAACCCAAGACGAAGGCCGATCAGGAAAAGATGGGCATGGCGCTGGTCCGCCTCGCGCAGGAAGATCCGTCGTTCCGTGTGTCCACCGATCAGGAATCCGGCCAGACGATCCTGAAGGGCATGGGCGAACTCCATCTCGACATCAAGGTCGATATCCTTCGCCGTACCTACAAGGTCGACGCCACGGTTGGCGCGCCGCAGGTGGCCTATCGCGAAACGCTGTCGAAGCCGGTCACGGTCAAGTACACGCACAAGAAGCAGACCGGTGGTTCTGGTCAGTTCGCCGAAGTGACGATCGAGTTCGAGCCCCTGCAGCCGGGCGAAGGCTTCGTGTTCGAGAACGACGTCGTCGGTGGCGCGATCCCGAAGGAATTCATCCCCGCGGTCGAAAAGGGCCTGAAGGCGCAAAAGGAAAGCGGCTTGCTCGCCGGCTTCCCGGTCATCGACTTCAAGGCAAAGCTGACGGATGGCAAGTACCACGAAGTGGACTCGAATGCTTTGACGTTCGATATCGCGGCACGCGCGGCGTTCCGTGAACTTGCGTCGCGCGGTGCGGTGAAGCTGCTCGAGCCGATCATGAAGGTCGAAGTCGTGACGCCGGAAGATTTCCTCGGCGGCGTCATCGGCGATCTGAACTCACGTCGCGGCCAGGTGCAGGGCACGGACAGCCGCGGTAACGCGCAGGTCGTGACCGCGATGGTCCCGCTGGCCAACATGTTCGGTTACATCAACACGCTGCGTTCGATGTCCCAGGGCCGCGCGCAGTACTCGATGGAATTCCATCACTACGAGCAGGTTCCGCAGGCGATCGCGGACGAAGTCAAAGCTAAGTACGCCTAACAGACAAAAAGATCAGTACACGGAGATAGACTATGGCGAAGGCAAAATTTGAGCGGACGAAGCCGCACTGCAACATCGGGACGATTGGTCATGTCGATCACGGCAAGACGTCGCTGACGGCCGCGATCACGAAGGTATTGGCGGAGACGGGTGGTGCGACTTTTACGGCGTACGACCAGATCGACAAGGCGCCGGAAGAGAAGGCGCGCGGCATCACGATCTCGACGGCGCACGTCGAGTACGAGACCCAGAACCGCCACTACGCCCACGTCGACTGCCCCGGCCATGCCGACTACGTGAAGAACATGATCACGGGTGCGGCGCAGATGGACGGCGCGATCCTGGTTGTGTCGGCGGCGGACGGCCCGATGCCGCAGACCCGCGAGCACATCCTGCTTGCGCGTCAGGTCGGCGTGCCGGCGCTGGTCGTGTTCCTGAACAAGTGCGACATGGTCGACGATCCGGAGTTGCTGGATCTGGTGGAGATGGAAGTGCGCGAGCTTCTCTCCTCGTACAGCTTCCCGGGCGACGACATTCCGATCATCCGTGGCTCGGCCTTGATGGCGCTCGAGAACAAGGAGCCCAAGCTCGGCCACGATGCGGTGCTGGAGTTGATGAAGGCGGTGGATGAGAGCATCCCGCAGCCAGAGCGTCCGATCGACAAGCCGTTCCTGATGCCGATCGAAGACGTGTTCTCGATCTCGGGCCGTGGCACGGTTGTGACGGGCCGCGTCGAGCGCGGCATCGTCAAGGTCGGCGAGGAAGTCGAGATCATCGGCATCCGTCCGACGTCGAAGACGACGGTCACTGGCGTTGAGATGTTCCGCAAGCTGCTCGATCAGGGCCAGGCGGGCGACAACATCGGTGCGCTCTTGCGCGGTGTCGACCGCGAAGGTGTGGAGCGCGGCCAGGTTCTGGCCAAGCCGGGCTCGGTCACGCCGCACACGACGTTCAAGGCGGAAGTGTACATCCTGACGAAGGACGAGGGCGGCCGTCACACGCCGTTCTTTGCGAACTACCGTCCGCAGTTCTACTTCCGCACCACCGACGTGACCGGCATCGTCAAGCTGCCGGAAGGCACGGAGATGGTGATGCCGGGCGACAATATCTCGATCGAAGTCGAGCTGATCGTCCCCATCGCGATGGAAGAGAAGCTGCGCTTCGCCATCCGCGAAGGCGGAAGAACCGTCGGTTCCGGCGTCGTGGCAAGCATCATTAAGTAATCAGTCGAGAGCGTGAACGAAGGCTAAGGACTAAAATATGCAAAGCCAAAACATCCGGATCAGGCTCAAAGCCTTCGATCACCGCATCCTCGACAATTCGACGCGGGAAATCGTCAACACGGCGAAGCGTACAGGCGCCCAGGTTCGCGGACCCATTCCGCTGCCGACCGGCATCGAGCGTTTCACCGTGAACCGCTCGCCGCACGTGGACAAGAAGAGCCGCGAGCAGTTCGAGATCCGCACCCACAAACGTCTTCTCGACATCATCGACCCCACCCCGCAGACCGTCGACGCTTTGATGAAGCTCGACCTCGCGGCCGGCGTCGACGTCGAAATCAAGCTGTAAGGAGCGCACACGCGATGCGCACGGGCGTCATCACACAGAAGGTCGGCATGACCCGCCTATTTTTGGCGGATGGCCGGCATGTGCCTGTTACGGTCCTGAAGCTGGATGGCTGTCAGGTTGTTGGCAAGCGTACCGAAGAGACCGATGGCTATACCGCCGTTCAGCTCGGCTCGGGCTTCGCCAAGGCGAAGCGTCTTTCCAAGGCCGATCGCGGCAATTTCGCGAAGGCCGAAGTCGAGCCGAAGAAGAAGGTCGCGGAATTCCGCGTCGATGCGAAGAACTTGCTCGATGTCGGTGACGTGATCCAGGCGGATCACTTCATCGAAGGCCAGAAGGTCGATGTGACCGGCGTCACGATCGGTCGCGGTTTCACCGGCGCCATGAAGCGCTGGAACTTTCGTGGTCTTGAAGCTTCGCACGGCGTGTCAATCTCGCACCGCTCTCTCGGTGGTACGGGCGGCCGTCAGGATCCAGGCAAGACGTTCAAGAACAAAAAGATGCACGGCCACTACGGCGTCGACAACGTGACGACGCAGAATCTCGAAGTCGCGAAAGTCGACGTCGAGCGCGGCCTCATCATGATCAAGGGCGCAGTGCCCGGATCGAAGGGCGGCTGGGTCATGGTGCGCGACGCCGTGAAGCGTCCGCACAAGGATGTTCCGATGCCGGGTTCGGTGAAGAAGCGCGAAGCGGCGGCTCCGGCCACAGCTGAGCAGAAGGCGGAGGGCTAACCGTGAAGACGAAAGTCCTCAATCTCGACAACAAATCCACGGGCGAAGTTGAACTCAACGACGCCATCTTCGGTCTTGAGCCGCGCGCCGATCTGATCCAGCGCGTCGTCGTTTGGCAACTCGCCAAGCGCCGCGGCGGCAACCACAAGATCCTGACGCGCGCGGAAGTGAACCGCACGAAGCACAAGCTCGGCAACCAGAAGGGCGGCGGTGGCGCCCGTCACGGTGCGCGTTCTGCTCCGCTGTTCGTCGGCGGCGCGAAGGCCATGGGTCCTGTCGTGCACAGCCACGAATTCGACCTGCCGAAGAAAGTGAAAGCGCTCGGCCTGAAGCACGCTCTGTCATCCAAGGCGAAGTCAGGCTCGATCGTTGTGCTCGACGAAGCCAAGGCGAAAGAGCCGAAGACGGCGAAGCTCGCAAAGCAGTTTGGCAAGCTCGGCTTCGAGAAGGTGCTGATCGTCGATGGCGAGTTCGACAAGAACTTCCAGATGAGCGCGCGCAACATCTCCCATGTCGGCATGCTGCCGGCGAAGGGCCTGAATGTGTACGACATCATGCGTACGGACAAGCTGGTGCTGACGACCGCGGCGCTGAAGATGATTGAGGAGCGCCTGGCATGAGCACGCATCATCACGACGTGATCCTGTCGCCGGTCATCACCGAAAAGTCGACGCTGCTCACCGAGGCGAACCAGATCGTCTTCCGAGTCGCCATCGACGCGACGAAGCCGAAGATCGCCAAGGCCGTGGCCGACCTTTTCAAGGTGAAGGTCAAAGGCGTCAACACCGTCACGGTGAAGGGCAAGACGAAGGCCGCGCGCGGTCGCCCCTACAAGCGCAGCGATTACAAGAAAGCGATCGTGACCCTCGAAGAGGGCCAGCAGATCGACATCACGACGGGTCTGTAAGATGGCACTAAAAAAATATAAGCCGACGACTCCCGGCCAGCGCCAGCTGGTCCTGGTCGACCGTTCGGGCCTGCACAAGGGCGGTCCGGTCAAGTCGCTCACCGAAGGTCAGCACCGCCATGGCGGCCGCAACAACACCGGCCGCGTCACCGTGCGCTGGCAGGGTGGCGGTCACAAGCAGCGCTACCGTCTGATCGACTTCAAGCGCCCTTTCCAGCACATTGGGATCCTAAGCTTAGAATTCCACGTGGACAAGTTGTCGC
>JADMIO011411873.1_pt1 | contig 47022 bp, 42 predicted proteins | sample 8958161 | NCBI WGS metagenome assembly JADMIO01 (sample SAMN16585339, study PRJNA669376) | soil metagenome | isolation source: Crop rotation soil | place: USA: Cullars Rotation, Alabama | collected 2011
AGCCGGTCTTTCGCTGGTTAACCGACCCTGCGAAAAATGGCTGGTGCACACAACAGCCATCGTGGAATTTTTCAAAATACCTTGTCGATGCAGAGGGGAGGCTGGCAGCGTACTTTGGTCCCGCAATTTTGCCCTCGGGACCAACGATCACACCGGCGATCGACCACTGACGTGGGCACGGATTTTTCACACGATCATCATGCGACCATGGCTAATCAAACTTTTTGTTTATGACTTACAATGACCTGATCGGCACGATTGGCGTTGGCCTCGTGTTGTTCGCCTATTTTCTGAATACGATGAAATATATTCCCGAAAACGGGAAGTTATTTTATGTCCTGAATAGCATTGGAGGAGCGATGAGCTGCTATGCGGCGGTGCTGATCAATTTCTGGCCGTTTGTCATCCTTGAAGCGATCTGGACGCTTGTTTCCATATACGGCCTGATGAAAACGATGAAGATCGATCTGAATTGACCGCTAGTGTGGTCAGTCACATTGATATGATAGCGCCGCCATGTCCGGCGTGACGCGTTCGGCAGCGAAGCCGGCGTAAAATCCTCTCAGCTCTTCAAGGATCGATTCAATCTCTTCGATCGATCTTGCTACCACAAGTTTCATCCGGAATTCCCGGATGTTCGGAAATCCTTTGAGATAATTTGCATAATGACGGCGCATTTCATTGATGCCCGGCATCAATCCTTTCCACTGGACGGACCTGTGCAGGTGTTCCCGGATCACATCGACGCGCTCATCGATACCCGGAACCGGCAAATATTCACCCGTTGCGAAGAAATGTTTGATCTCGTTGAAGATCCATGGATATCCTATAGCGGCCCTGCCGATCATGATACCATCCACTCCATACTTTGAACGGTATTCCAGCGCGCGCGCCGGAGAATCTATATCTCCATTTCCAAAGATGGGAATGCGAATGCGGGGGTTTTCCTTCACCCTTGCGATCAATGTCCAGTCAGCCTCGCCCTTATAAAGTTGTGCGCGGGTGCGGCCATGAATAGCCAGTGCGCTGATGCCTGCGTCCTGTAATCGCTCGGCGACCTCCTCGATGTTTTTTGACTGGTCATCCCAGCCAAGCCGGGTCTTTACAGTCACGGGAAGATTGGTTGATCTCACAACTGCAGCCGTCAGCCTGATCATGGCGTTAACATCTTTCAGCACGGCCGCGCCGGCGCCCTTTGTCACGACCTTTTTTACCGGACACCCAAAGTTGATGTCAACAAGGTCCGGATTGACGGCATCCACGATTTTTGCGCTGAGTGCCATGGCTTCTTCGTCACCGCCAAATATCTGGATCCCGACCGGGCGTTCATATTCAAAGATGTCAAGTTTTTGCCTGCTCTTGATCGCGTCGCGGATCAATCCTTCGCTTGAAATAAATTCTGTGTACATGAGGTCAGCCCCGTTCGCCTTACATACGGCGCGGAACGGCGGATCACTCACGTCTTCCATCGGCGCGAGCAACAGCGGGAAATCGGGCAATTTGATATTTCCGATATTGATCATGAACGTATCTACAAATTAGAAGCAAACGAAATAAAAATCCCAGGCGACAGTTCTATCTGGGAGGGGTCAGCTATTTTTGCCGGAAGGCATCAAAAGCAGCCTGCAAATTTATCTAATAATCATTGTATGGCCTACCCTGCAACGAAAAGAATGAGCTATTGGGGCCAGCTTGGCGTGCTCGCTGCTTTCACCGGTGCAGGACTTGTTATTGGAAGCCTGGTCAGCCTGTTGCCCTTGCTCGGAAGGATCGATCTGAAAAACGGGGCGGCGCTTTCCTCCAAAGAGGTGCTGGACTCGTTATTCGTTCCTGAAAACGCCAACCTTCTGCGTTGGGTGCAATTTATCACGACGTTTTTTCTATTTTTTTTGCCGCCGGTCTGCTATGCGTGGTTGTGCCATCGCAAACCCTTCCTGCATCTCGGCATGAAGCAACACGTGAAGATATCACAGGCCCTCATCGTTTTTGGCATCATGATCATTTCATTGCCGCTGGTGAGCGCACTCGCAGACCTTACGCGGATGCTTCCGTTTTCAAAGCTGACGTTTGAGAAGTTCCAGCTGGCCGAAGACGCTTACAATAAACAGGTGGCCATTATCGGCCGTATGGACAGTTTTGGCGACTATATTGTTTCCCTGATCATGCTTGCGATATTGCCCGCGATGTTCGAGGAAACATTGTTTCGCGGCGGATTGCAAAACCTGTTATCGCGATGGTGGAAATCCCCCATAGCGGCGATCATTGTCACCGCGATCATATTCAGTATTGTCCACGGTTCGTATTTCGGTTTCCTGAGCAGGGCGGTTCTGGGTTTTCTTCTTGGCTGGGTATACTACCGGACAGGGAACCTCTGGCTGAATATTATTGCGCACGCCGTCAACAATGCCTTTGCCGTGACCGCGCTGTATGTCATGAGACTCAGAAATCCAAAACTCGATGTGGCAAAGGCGGATGTCAATATCTCCATTTGGTGGGGACTTGTGTCGCTGGCCGCCATTTATGTACTGCTCATCCTTTTTGAAAAATACAGCCAGTACCAGATCAACAAACCGGGCGAAGAAGTGGCGATCAGGGGAGATGAGCCTTCATGGGTTTCCTAATACATCCTGTCGATGGCCTTCAACTGGAAAACATTCAGGGTTCGGACGCTCACAGCCGCAGTCTTTGTTTTGATCATGGCGGCCGGACTGCTTGTCAACCGGTGGTCCTTTTTCGTGCTATTCACGCTGATCCATTTTGGTTGCTGGATCGAATATGTGAAGCTCGTGCGGCGTATTGATCCCGGGTACGCCCGCGCAGGCTGGATCATTCCTCTTATTTCGATGACCGGGGGGTGGACGCTGTTGCTATGGATGTGCACACGTGACTTCGTGATCGCCGGGGCCCGGCTCGATGCCCTGGAAGGCTGGCCGCTGCTGCTCGCCCTGGTACTTATGTTGATCATCGGCGGGATCCGGCGCACGAATTACCTTAAAAACTTTGGGCATTCATGTTTTGGCATACTGTATATATCGCTTCCGCTTGCGTTGATGATGGACCTGTATGTGAAAAGTTTTTCTCTCTTGATAGAAGAGCACTCGATACCAGGATACCCGGTTTTTCCGTTGCTGGTCATCTTTTCTCTGTGGATCAATGATACCATGGCCTATATTGTTGGCTCGCTGATCGGCAAACATCCCCTTTCTTCGATCTCACCCAAAAAAACCTGGGAGGGAACAGTTGGCGGGATCATTCTCGCGATCGCGGTCATGGGGTTGCTGGGCCACCTGCTGCTTGATGATGCGATCGATGCAGTATTTATTTCGCTTATCGCCGCCATCGCGGGAACATTGGGGGATCTTCTCGAGTCAAAACTAAAACGACTGGCGGGTGTCAAAGACAGCGGTAACCTCATGCCCGGGCATGGTGGATTCCTGGATCGTTTTGATTCATTACTCATCGCAACGCCATGTGTGTGGTTGTATGTTGCACTGGCAGTGAAGTGACCCCCCGGTCAAATGATTATCTTTGCCGTTCAAGAATTTTCAATGACAATTCACAGGGAAGGCTACAAGTCCATTGCGTGGAGCGCCATCCTTTTTGGCGTGGTCAATATCCTGTCCATCTATGTCTTCAGCTTTCATCAACCGTGGATAACATGGCTGATCTTTCTTGTGACGCTTGCTCTGCTCATCCTCGTCATCTCGTTTTTCCGGATACCCGACAGAAAATACACACTGAACGATGCCGTGATCATCGCGCCGGCGGATGGCAAAGTGGTCGCGATCGAAGAGATACAGGCCGATGAATATTTTTCGGATCGCCGGGTGCAGGTATCGATTTTTATGAGTCCATTGAATGTTCACGTGAACCGCAATCCCGTTTCAGGCCGGGTTGTTTATTCAAAATATCACCAGGGAAAGTACCTGGTTGCATGGCATCCCAAATCGTCCACCGATAATGAGCGTCATACGACCGTGTATAAGTCCGGTGAAAAAGAGTTGCTGATCAAGCAGATCGCCGGCGCGCTGGCGAAGCGCATTGTCAATTTCGTAAGGGAAGGCCAGGATGTCCAGCAAACCGCCGAGATGGGCTTCATCAAATTCGGATCACGGGTTGATGTGATCATCCCGGTGAACGCCACATTAAAGGTCCGTATTGGCGATGTGGCCATTGGCGGCGTCACGGTTCTTGCCGAGTGGCCTGCTTAAAAAATATCTTCCAGTTCCTTTAAAGCTTTGATGGTATACGTCGGGCGTATTGTCGTCTCGATGCCAAGGTGGTTTACAAACACCTGGTCGATGCCCGCGTTCATGGCGCCAAGTATATCAACTTCAAGGCTATCGCCGATCATGATCGAATCCGTGGGGGATGCGCCGCATTTGGTGAGCGCATAGCCAAATATCTCCGCGTTCGGTTTGAGACTGCCGCAACTTTCTGACGTGATCACTTCGCGAAAAAATGGTTTCAGCCCTGAATACATCAGCTTATTGTGCTGTGTTTTTTCAAAGCCGTTTGTGATCAGGTGAAGCTGATACTTGCGACGGGTAAGGTATTCAAGGATCTCGCGCGTATAAGGAAACAGGATGGTGCGGGTTGGCAGCAGGTCCAGGAAACGTGTGCTGAGTTCGCCGGCAAGCGCTTCATCGGCGATGCGAAAATCAAGCAGCGTCAGCCACATCCTTTTCACACGCAACTCGTCCTGTCTAATGTAGCCCTTTCGATAGCGTTCCCAGAGTTTTTCATTATGGGCGATATAATTCTTGTGAAACTGATCAAAATCGTGGACGCCTCTTTTGTGCAGCTCGAGGGCTGCGTGCAGTTCTTTCAGGGTGGCTTTCGCGTTTGATTCAAAATCCCAGATGGTGTGGTCCAGATCGAAAAAAAGGTGCTTGTACTTCACGGTCGCAATTTACAATATGAGAAAGATGCGAGTGCGAGAATGCTTAAGTCGTAGTTTTGGCCTATGCCTGCTATCATCGTTACGGGAGCTTCGCGCGGTTTGGGAAAGGCGATCGCCACAAAATTTGCGGCCGGAGGCTTTGATCTCCTCCTCACGGCGATGCACGAGTCAACCATGCAGGTCACCGTGAAAGAGCTGAGGGATACTTTTCCGTCCATCCGCATCGGCTGGCGCTGTCATGATCTCAGTAAAAAGAAAAACGCGCAGGAATTCGGAAAGTGGTGTCTTGAACAGGCAAAGCCCGATATCCTCGTCAACAACGCAGGCAATTTTGCCGGTGGGAATGTATCCGACGAGGAAGAGGGGGCGCTTGAACAAATGATCGAAACAAATCTCTATAGCGCATATCACCTGACACGAACAATATTACCCGACATGATCTTAAACCGGCACGGTCATATTTTCAACATGTGTTCGATCGCGGGATTAAAAGCTTACCGGGCCGGCGGGGCGTATAGCATCAGCAAGTTTGCGTTGAATGGATTTTCCATGAACCTGCGGGAGGAATGCAAACCGCAAGGGGTTAAAGTGACGACGGTATTCCCGGGTGCGGCATATACGGATTCATGGGCAGCGAGCGGTATGCCAAGATCCCGTTTTATGGAGTCGGCGGATATCGCAGACATGATCTATGCGGCTTCAACACTCTCGCCATCGGCCGTGGTCGAAGAGATCGTTCTCCGCCCTCAGCTCGGAGATATCGAATAGACTCCTTTCATCAAGAATAGCCTTCCGTTTTCTTTTTCCTTTTTATTTTTATCCTAATGACAATACGCGGGTTGAAATTGATGGTCATCCCGGCGCTTTTCACTTTCTTCTTTGCATCGGGGCAGCCGGATTTCCGGGCAATCGTGCCAGCACGACCGGTGCCCCGGGAGCAATCATTCCAGGTTCAATACGTGGTCGAAAATGCGAACGGCAGGGTTGAGTTCACGGCGCCCGCATTCAACGATTTCAGGCTTGTTTCAGGCCCGCATATTTACAAAGGGAACGGTACAGACAACATGGTCATCACCTTGGTGCCACTGCGTGAAGGCCGCTTAAGGATCCCAGCCGCCGTTTGCCGCATCGGTGATCAACGCTTAAAAAGCAATGAGGCGGAAGTGCAGGTGACGTCGCCGGTCGTTCCGGATACAGGTTATTATTTAAAGCCGGGTGAAGATCCGCTCCGGAAGATCAGGAAAAACCTCTTTTTACGTGTTGACGTTGATAAGAAGAGCTGTTATGTCGGCGAACCTGTCGTTGCAACTTTCAAATTGTATTCAAGGCTGCAGTCCCAATCGAACGTCGTCAAAAACCCGGCATTTTATGGATTCAGTGTGTTTGACATGATCCAGGCGAATGACCAGGTCTCCACGGAAGAAAAGGTGGACGGCACATGGTTCGATGTGCATGTTGTGCGAAAAGTGCAACTGTATCCGCTGGAAGCCGGGATCTTCAATATCGATCCGATGGAGATCGATAACAAAGTGGAGTTCGCAGTTGATGCTGCGGGCAGTGGAGAGACATCAACCGTTACCGAACAGATGTACAATCAGAAGAAGGAAGCGCCCCCGCCGAATTCCCGGGAGTTCCAGATGACACTGACGACCGCTTCGATCCCAATAACCGTGCACGCGCTGCCGGTGCGCAACATGGCTGACACCTTTGAGGGCGCCGTTGGAAATTTTACCATCAGGGCAGGGCTCGAGCGTGACACGGTACTTCGCGACGCCGAAGATTCTTTTTTTGTCGAAATATCAGGTTCCGGAAATTTTCAGCAGGTCAATGCCCCGGTGGTGCGCTGGCCGGCGCGGTTCGAACATTTTGATCCGAAAGTGACCGACACTTTTGATAAGTCAAAGGTGCCCATGACCGGTCAGCGGCGATTTCGCTATGTATTCGTCAGCAGTCAGCCTGGCTTCATCACCCTGCCGCCGGTAACTTTCAGTTTTTTTGACATCAGTAAGAAGAAATACCGTACGATCTCTACAGATTCGTTTTCGCTGTTTGTGAGTGCAAGACCGAAATCATTTAAAATGTCCGGCCCGATCAGTGATCTGCCGGCGACCCCGCCTAAATACCCGGGTCTGCTGATCGCCGGAGCCGGCGCACTGGCTGGAGCCGGCCTCGTCGCGTGGTGGCGCCGCCGACGTAAACGGATGGCAAGGCGGCACGAACCGCTTCCATCCATTGTGGTGCCTGCCGAATCAACCATTGATGAATTGCTGCAGGCGGCGAGTGTTGAAAGCCAGGGAGCAGGAAAATCGTTCTATGATGCGCTTACGAGAAGTATCTCGCAATTTCTGCACGAACGGTTTGATACCCCTGCCGGTATCATGACAAAAAAAGACCTGTCTTCCGTGCTTGAACGGCATTCAGTGAATCCGCATTTGAGCAGCCGGCTGATAGACCTGCTGCACCAGTGCGAGACGTCCGTGTATACAAGCATTGAACTGCCACCCGACCGGGAGCGTCTGCTGAATGATGCGAAAGAGATCCTGGCAGCGATCGACGCAAGCCGGGCATGATGTGCTGCGTTATTCGGCGTATTTGTAACCGACTCCCCGGACCGAGTGAAAAAAACGCGGACTGCGGCTGTCCTCCTCAAAATACTTGCGGAAGTTCAGAATGAAATTGTCAATGGTGCGTGTTGTCGGGTACACATTATAGCCCCATACGGATTGCAGTATCTTTTCCCGGGGCACCACTTCGTTTTTATTCTCGATCAGCAATTTCAGCAGCATCGTCTCTTTGCGGCTCAGCTGCACCTTTGTGCCGTTTTTTGTGACCGCTTCCTGCGCTTTGAAATCGACTGTGTTATTGCCAAAGCTATATGTGTCCCCAATGCTTGACTTATCCTGCAGGCGCTTATTTTTTTCAATCAGCTTACGAACGCGCAGGATGAGCTCTTCAAGATTGAATGGTTTGGTCAGATAGTCGTCCGCGCCTTTCCTGAGACCAAGCACGCGGTCGGAGCTTGTATTTCTTGCGCTGAGGATGAGAATCGGGATTTCCAGGTTTTGCAGCCGGATCGTTTCAGTGACCGTGATGCCGTCAACTTCCGGCAACATCACATCCATGATGATGAGGTCGAAGTACTCGCCGTTGACCGCCTTGAGCGCGGCGGCGCCGTTATAGGCCGAAGTCACCTCGTACCCCTCGAGCTCAAGATTCAGTTTTAAAGCTTCGTGGAGGTTTTCCTCGTCTTCTACCAGCAAAACCGAATACCTGGAGGAGTCAGTCATGTTTCTTGAATACTATTGACTAAAGACAACGCGGAAATCGCTTCCCTCGGCCGTGCCGGGTACAATACTCAATTGCGCCTGGTGGTCTTCCGCAATGATCTTGCAAAGGTACAGACCAAGACCCGTACCGGGAGATTGCCTGGTTACTTCATTGCCCATCCGGTAAAATTTCCGGAAAATGTTTTTTCGTTCGGATACCGGGATGCCGGGTCCATGATCGATCACGTGGAGTACAATGTGTCCGTCCTGCCGTCGCAGGATGCATTCCACCGGCTGGGATCTCGGTGAATATTTCACGGCATTCTCAACGAGGTTGTTCGTAAGGAGTTCAAGCAGCAACGGATCACCGGTGATGTCAAGACCCGGTTCGATCTGTTCATGAAATACGCGGTCGGGGAAGCGGTGTGCAAATTTGGAGATGCAATGATGCACAAGATCGCTCAGGTCGATCTCTTCACGCGAAAGCTTATACCCGGCGCCTTCGAGCTGGGACGAAACAAGAATATTGTTGATGAGGGTGTCCAGTCTCTCCGTTTCGTCAAGTGTCATCCGGATGAGTTTCGCCTGGCGTTCCGGATGCAGGTGATGTTTTTGCATGGTCTCCAGGTTCAATTGGGCCACCGAGATCGGCGTTTTCAGTTCATGCGTCACCGCCATCATAAAATTCTGTTGCTGTAACTGGAACCTCAATTGCCTCCGCACTGATCTGTATACAAACGCCGCCCCGACGATGATCAGCAACAGGAAAGTGGACCCTTCGCTGACGTATTTCACGAGATTGCGGTGATGAACCTGGTTGATCGCTTCCAATCGCGCCCGGTACACCGCCGAATTTTTGGGTGCGTCTGCAGCGGCGTTCAGTTGACTCGTCTGGTATGCCCTCATCTCATCACTCTGTTTCTCCAGCGAAATAAACCACCACACCAGGGCAGCGATGATATAAGCGAGGAGAAGCCAGTAAGCGATCGTTGCGAGCCTGATTCGCTTTTTTGGATTGCGCGGCATACCCCAGGGTTATTGCTTTTTTTCAACGCGGAGGCCAACCGACATCACATTGGGAAGCGGGTCTTCACGCATGATCTGTTCAACCCGGAAATGATAGATGCCAGCTTTGAGATATTGCGGATCGGTCAGCCGGATACGGTGTTCATAGATATCATCCATGCCCGATGCCAGCCATTTTTCGTTTGTTGCCAGAGGCAGTTCAAACGCAGCTTTGTGCATCGTATCCCCCGGAGGCTGGGAGTACAGGTTGATCCAGATATTGTTGTAGCTGTATTTTTCGTCGTGGCGCAGAACGAGGAAAAGTTCGTAAGGCTTTGTGGTGTCACGGATCGCAAAGGTAAATTCAGGCTGAAAACTGCTTTTCCATTGAAAGCCGGGGATGTTGACATCTTTCTCAAAAAGATCGATCGTTGTGCAGGAAAACAATAAAACAACGCACAGGAATGGAACGATTGCAGCCGCTTTCATTTTCATATCGCAAAGATAATAGCCGGGCCGGGAGCCGGTGAGCCGTTAGAGTACATTGAGGACCTGTTCCTTCGCCTTTTCCAGCTCGTCCTTCATCACGACGACGCATTTCTGGATCGCGGAATCATAGGCTTTTGCGCCCGTGGTATTGATCTCACGGCCGATCTCCTGGAGAATAAAAGACAATTTCTTGCCTTTTGACTCTTCCGGCTCAGCGATGATCGCTTTGAAATAATCGCAGTGATTTTTGAGACGAACCTGTTCCTCGCTGATATCGATCTTCTCAATATAATAGATCAATTCCTGCTCGAGGCGGTTGGCATCATAGTTCTCTTTCCCTACGTGATCCTCCAGCAACTTTTCAATCCCTTCGCGGATCTTTTGTTGACGCAACGGCTCGAGTTTTATGACCTCATCCTGTTGACGCACGATATTATCGATGCGCAGCAGCAGGTCCTCTTCCAGCGTCTTCCCTTCTTCAGCGCGATGCAGGTTCAGGTCTTCGATCGCCGCGAGCAGGATCTTTTCGAAATCATCCCATTCGCCATCGCTGAGCGTATCGGCGGTCGGGGTGATCACTTCGGGCAATTTCACAAGCGTACTCAGAATATGCGAAGGATCCAGGTTCAGTGCGGCGGATAGCTCGGCGAGCGGCTTATAGTATGCTTTTGCCAGGTCTGTATTGATCGAAACCGGTTTTGCATCACCTGTTTCCTTCAGACTGATGGTGCAGTCAACACTGCCGCGGCTAAGCCTGCTGGAAAGGATACGACGAATGTCAAACTCGAGTGGTTTCAGAAAACCGGGCAGCTTCAGTAACAATTCGAATTGCTTTCCATTGAGTGATTTGATGTCCACCTGGAACGTTTTGTCACCCACAGATCTTTCAGCCCGTCCAAAGCCCGTCATCGATTTAAGCATGCGAGGGTAGTTGTTTCGGGTAAAGGTATTGGAATTGTGTTGCAGAACTGACAGTGATGATCTGTCAATGGAAAATGCACCGAAAATCTTATTCGGATGGATCGAATGGCCCGGTGAAAGCAGGTGTTGCCAGATGCAAATGCGGCCGTAACAGTGGCAATAAAAAATCCCGACAGACGTCGGGATAATTATAATGGATGGGTTAGTAAGTACCGGGAAATAAATTTCCCTACACAATATTAAAAATAATTTTTGCGAACTAAAAATTTTTTGTAAGGAATTTTATTAACATTTTTTATTTGGCTGTGGATAAGGGAACGAGTTTTTGACGATATAAATGGAACTCTTTTTAGTTCCTGATCAATTGCTGCAATCGTTCCATTGCATGCCGGCAACCAAGAATCTTCATAGCTAACTTTGCGGAAACCTTTACGCTATGCGCTTTGATACACCGCAGCCTGTCAGGGAAATTGCTCAGTACATACGAGCCCGTATCGTTGGAAATGAAAATGGCATTGCAACAGGCATCAATGAGATTCACCGCGTAGAACCCGGTGACATCGTTTTTGTGGATCATCCCAAATATTACAGCACGTGTGTCAACTCCGCTGCAACCGTGATCATCATTGACCAGGAAACATCTTTCCCAGAGGGAAAAACGCTATTGGTGACAAGCCAGCCCTTTGAAGCTTACCTGTCGCTTGTTGATCGTTTCCGTCCCTTTTTGCCTTCTTCAAAATTGATCAGCGATACTGCCGTCATCGGGAAAGATACCGTTGTGATGCCGGGTTCTTATGTCGGTCATTACGTAAAGGTTGGATCGAATTGTATCATCGGTCCACAGGTCAGCATCCTTGACTATTCCGTGATTGGAGATAACGTGATCATCCAGGCTGGCACCGTTATCGGCAGTGATGCTTTTTACTATAACCGGAAAACGAACCGTGACATCCAGTACCGCAAAATGAACAGCTGCGGCCGTGTTGTCATCGGCAATGGCGTTGAAATCGGCGCGAATTGCACGATCGACCGGGGCGTGAGCAGTGATACCGTCATCGGTGATGGCACCAAGCTCGATAACCTTGTGCACGTGGGCCATGATACCGTCATTGGGAAAAACTGCCTTTTCGCCGCGCAGGTTGGTATAGCCGGTGCAACCACGATAGAAGACGAAGTGATCCTTTGGGGCCAGGTCGGCGTCAGTAAGACTTTGCAGATCGGAAAAGGCGCGGTCGTTCTTGCGCAAAGCGGAGTGCCTTACTCCATCGATGGCGGTAACACCTATTTTGGTTCACCTGCTATTGACGCCCGGGAGAAAAAGAAAGAATTGGTTTGGATCAGGCGGATCCCCGAGATATGGGCGAAGATCAATGGCCGCGATCGTCGGGGTGATCAGGGAATATAATCATATGGCAACAGGTCGGCAAGATTCTTCCAGCTCCAGTATCCCTGGTTTACCCAGTCTTTCTGGTCGTAGAAGTATCCATTCTCACGGATGACGATCCCATCCAGCAGATCGATGTATGATATTTCCACTCCAACGTTCGACGGCAGCTTGAACTGCTGCAGGTATTCCGCCTCCGGCTTTTTATGATAAGTCACGCTGAGCTTTCTTGGGAAATAGACTTCCACTTCGTGCGTGCTGTCGTCAATGCTGGAGTAAGCCGTGTCATATGGATTTTGGACCGGAATGAATTTCCTGTCGTTGCTGGAGTCAAGCAAAGCAATATCAAACCCATCGTCTTTCAGGGTGCTGTCATAAAATGAACGCATGAATTGAAGCTTCGATCCCGCGTAAGCTTTTTTGCGGTTCTCACTCCATGCTTTTTGTTGGGAGAATGTTCCTTCCATTTCAGAGAAAAAGCAGTACCCGCGATACGAGCTGACCTGCGTTTTATAGTAATACATGAAGGAATCCAACTGGTATCTGAGGTTATATCCGAGCGCCTTGTTCACAATGACAATGGGATCGGTGGCGAGCACCTTCAACTTGTCGCTTTTTTTGTAATAATAGAAATGAACGGCTTCCGGATTCTGCAGCGTGCACTGGGCGGCGTTTGGAGTGTTTCCGACAAAATTCTGCAGAAAGAATTTTCCGTACTTGTCCCAGCCGTCCATGACTTCATTACTGGTTCGGATGATCACTTCCTGCATGGATTTCTCTTCCTTCGATAACTGCACCTGTAATGCCGCCGTTTCATTTCCGTTGATCCGCATTTCTTTTGTCTGGTAGCCGGTGAATGAAATGATGAGCTCGTATCCTCCCGATTTCAATTGCAGGGAGAACTGTCCTTCTTTATTTGTGGTCGTTCCGGAAGTTGTGTTCTGGCAGAAGACGGAAGCGCCATACAGCGGTTCCTGGCTGGACGAATCAACAACCTTTCCGGTTATGGTAACCTGCGCGGATAGGTTGACTGAGAGCAATAAATGACAGGAAAGGATGAGCAAGAAGATAGCGCTTTTCATAGCAGGTGAATGTGCATTAAAGATAATCGTTTAGGCGGACGTCTTTCCCATCCTGAGAGCGTCAATGTACTGGCGGCAGGCGGATTTGACGGTTTCTTCGAGTGGGGTAAAGGAAAATCCCGGTAATGCGGCAAGTAGTTTATCGCTGCTGAAAAATGTGTGCGCATTTGCCACGCGCGCGCTTTCTTTTGTCACAAGCGGATCGGCGGAAGCCACAAAAGATCTTAATTTCTCCAGGCGCCAGGCGAGTCCGCTGATCAGCGGAGTGGCGTGAATCCGCGGCCTCCGTTTTCCAAATGCATCTGCAATGGCGTTGAACAACCGTCTGAATTCCCAGTTATCTGCATTGACGATAAACCGCTCCGCGCGGATATCGCTTTCGTGCAGGCATCGAACCGCGCGGGCAACATCCTCTACACTGACAAACCCGTTCACGCCGGTCGAATACCACGGGAACTCATTGTAAAGTGACCGGAAGATGCGACAGCTCGATTGATTCCAGTCACCATATCCCAGTACGGTGGCGGGATTTACGATCACGGTGCTCAGACCTTCGGCTTCGCCGCGCCATACTTCCATTTCCGCGCGATGCTTGCTGATACCGTATTGAGTCTGTCTTCCGTTATCGTCCCATGGCTTCTCTTCAGTGACACGTTCTGATACGGCAGAACGTCCGATGGCTGCCACAGAACTGATATGGGTCAATCGATCGACGCCCGCAGCGATCATCGCGTTGACGACGTTGGCGGTCCCCTGCTCGTTGACCTGGTGGATCAGTTTCCTGTCCCCACGATCAAATGAAACGATGGCTGCGGCATGGATCACGGATGACACTCCTTCCATTGCATCTTCCAGTGACAGCGGATCGAGAATATCCCCGTTCACCCACTCACAGGCTGAGGTAATTGAAGGGTCTATATGAGGGGGCAGCATGCTGGTGCTTCGGCGAAGCGCGCGAACATCGTAATGATGCGTCACCAGCTCGCGGATGATGTATGAGCCGATAAAGCCGGTAGCACCTGTTACCAGGATCTTCGGTCGATCGTCATCCCCGGGTGTTTCCATTGTTCGCGAAGTTACTGGGCAGGGATCGTTTTCCGCTCCGCTAGTAGCGGTAGTATCCTTTGGCGGTTTTTCTTCCGAGCTCGTTGCTGCGCACTTTCTCTTCCTGTATTGCCGATGGCTTCAGCCGCTCGGGTCCGCCGAGTTGTTCAAAGATCTGTGAACTGACCGCATAGTTAATGTCATTTCCTATCAGATCCATCAGGCGAAAAGGACCGAGTTTGAACCCGATCGATTCCATAAGCCGGTCGATCGTATCGAAATCCGCATAACTCTCTTCCACCAGCCGGAGCGCTTCGATATAGTAAGGGCGCGCGACCCGGTTGACGATAAAACCCGGCGAGTCTTTGCAAATGACCGGTGACTTTCCGCATGTACGGACAATGGCTGCAAGAACATCAATGGTCGCCGGTTCTAAAAATTCGGTTGTCACCACTTCCACCAGTTTCATCAACGGTGCGGGGTTGAAAAAATGCAAACCTGCAATCGATGCGGGCTGGCTGCAACCACGCGCGAGCTCGGTCACTGAAAGGGAAGATGTGTTGGTTGCGATCAGAAACGGTGCGGCCGCCTGCTTCGCGATGGCTGAAAACAACTCCTGTTTCGCCGCTGCGTCTTCTATGATCGCTTCCACGTATAGGGAGGCCGTGCACTCAGAGAGGCGGTGGGTGAAGTGCAGGCGTTCAAGGATATTGTTCTGTTCCTGCGCCTGGAGCTTTTGTTTGTCCACGAGTTTCGTCAGCGCAGTCGTGATCATGTCCCGGGCGCGCGTTAACGCGCCTTCGTTTGCATCAAACACCACGGTTCGGAACCCTGCGGTCGCAAACACCTGTGCAATACCGGTGCCCATCGTACCCGCTCCGCAAACGCAAACCGTGGAAATTTCCATGGCCTGAAATTAAGCAGATCGGAACGTTCGATGCACTTTCGTTCCTTCTTGCTAACTTTTCCAAAAAAAGGGGTATGGAACCAAACCAACCAGTATCAACTCCGCCACCGGCGCAAACCACCGTCATGAATCCCGGGCTGTTCGGGACAAAGATCCCGGCTTCAACCGCCTTCATCATCGCCATCCTGCTATTCTTTCTTCCGTTTGCAGAATTCAAATGCAATAATTCCGCGCTCGCAAACAATACAGGTATTGGACTGGCTATGGGCAGCGAATGGAAAGAAGTCGTGTCACAAAACCTGTTTGGCAATTCTTTTGGAACAAACAACAGCCGGAGGTCATCGGGCGATCAGGACATGTTGAAAAAGCAGGATGCGAACGTTTTTGCGATCGCTGCGCTCGGTCTTGGGTTGCTTGGTCTGTTGCTGGCCCTTGTTGCTCCGCAAAGTGGCGGGAAGGTGAACCTGGTTATCGCACTCGCTGCCGCGGCGGCGCTGATCGCGATGCTGGTCGATCTTAAATCAAAATTGAGATCCGATAACTCGATCAAATCCTCAGATCTGAATTTCAATGCCGGTGTGTCCATGTCGGTCGACGGAACCCCTGCGTTCTATTTCGCGATCCTTTTATTTGTGCTGGCGGGTATCTTTTGTAACCTTCGCGCCAATTCAAAACTCAAAACCTGACGCCGGCAAGAGGTAACCAGATTGATCCGAAGGACCCGGGAATATGATATGAGAACGTTGATGATCGGAGCCGCCTTGTTGATCACCATGCAGCCTGCGGCACAGTCTTACACATGGTGGGAAAACACAGTACACTGGGACGGCGTCACGCCGTGGGAAAGATATCTCACTTATACGCCGGGTTTCCTGGGCGCCAATGCGCTTCCGGTCCCGCACATCACAAACGGTTCAACCGATACCGTGAATTCCGCCGGGTTGAGCGGTGACTTTTATTTTTCAAAAGGTGATCACACGCAGGACATCGCCGTCTACGCGAACTATTGCCTCGTTAAAAATAAAATTTCGTTTGACCTCTATTGGGTGCCCGTGGAGCATTTCACCATGAGCTATGATATCAAGACGGAGCGCCACGTCTTCACGCAACATTATTATGACCGGTACGGCAAAGGAGACGTTCACCTCAATACGAATATCCAACTGATCAATCAACCGCAACGATTGCTGTACGGCGCCGTCCGGCTCGGCTACCGGTTTCCTTCATCTGAAATTGGCGCGGCGCGTTTCACGGATGCGCCGGGTTATTATTTTGATTTTTCACTTGGCAAAGGCTTTACAAAGCATCCTTACCTGAAGTGGATCCTGATGGTGGGCGGCTATTTCTGGCAGGCTGAGATTCGCCGGCACCCGCAGGATGACGCCTTTTTGTACGGTACCGGGCTGCAATACGATAAAAACGGGCTCCGGATGCAGGCAGATATTGCCGGGTATCTCGGATATTTCTACAGGTTGCGTGACAAGCCCATGGTGGCGCGGGTGGAATTCTCCAAATCGTTTCGCAGAAAGATCTTCTTTTTCCAGGGGCAGCAGGGACTGCACAATTACAACTACACGAGCGCCGTCATCGGGCTGCGCCAGGTATTTGGGAAAGGGAAATGACAGTTGCTAATTCGCGGCAGTGAATTGCCGCAGGAACCGTACATCGTTCTCACTGAACAGCCGGATGTCATTGATGCCATACTTGAGCAGTGCCGGACGTTCGATGCCCATCCCGAATGCAAAGCCGGTATACTTGTTTGGGTCAATGTTGCAGTTTTGCAATACGTTTGGATGAACCATTCCGCACCCAAGTATTTCAAGCCAGCCCGTGTGTTTGCACACGCTGCAGCCTTCGCCTTTGCAAAGTGTACAGCTGATGTCCATTTCGGCGCTTGGTTCAGTGAACGGGAAGTAGGAAGGTCGAAATCTGACGCGTACATCCGAACCATACATTTCTTTGACAAAGAAATAGAGGGTCTGCTTGAGATCCGCAAAGGAGACGTTCTCGTCTACGTAAAGTCCTTCAACCTGGTGAAAGAAGCAATGACTCCGCGCGCTGACTGTTTCATTCCTGTAGACACGACCCGGATAAATTCCCCTGATCGGTAATTTCCCTTTTTCCATTTCCCTGATCTGGAGATTGCTTGTGTGGGTGCGAAGGAGCCAGGCGGGATTTTGCTGCACATAAAACGTATCCTGCATGTCTCGCGCCGGGTGATATTCCGGCAGGTTCAGCGCGGTGAAATTATGCCAGTCATCTTCGATCTCGGGCCCTTCTGAAACCGAAAAGCCGAGTCTTTGAAAGATCGAAACAATGCGATTGCGCATCATCGTCACGGGATGCCGCGAGCCCACCGGGACCGGGTCCCCGGGAAGAGACAGGTCCTGCCCGGGACCGGCTGTCAAAACACCGCCGGAAGCTGAAGCCTTCAGTTGTTCAAGCTTCTCTTCTGTAAAGGATTTAAAGTCATTCAACAACTGTCCGAATTGTTTGCGCTCACCGGGATCAACATTCTTCATTTCGCCCATAAGCGATTTCACAATGCCTTTTGATCCGAGCCATTTTACCCGGAAAGCTTCAACTGCTTTTCCATCCGTTTCATCAAAGGCGGCGATCTCTTTTTTATACGCTTCTATCTGGTTTACGATCTGATCCATGCGACGGCAAAAATACGCTTCCCGCCGAACCTGCCCGCGGCCCGCGCGGGTTTTACGTTCTTAAGATTTTATCCTCACGGCCGGTTCCCACCCGGATACGTCTATCCTTCTTGGTATCTTGCAGTATGGCCGATTACCTCAACATTTCTGATTTTCTATCCCCTGTGGACCTGTCTGAGGTCTCCGCAGATGAATACCGCGAAGGACAGATCGGGCGCATGGTGTCCATTTACGGTGGGCATGGCGAAAATCTGATCAACGAATTCCCGGACATCGATGACGTGCAGATCGTGTTGATCGGTTGCGGAGAACAAAGAGGCAGTGGCCTGATCCACGGGCAAAGCAATGCCCCTGATCTCATCAGGCGCCAATTTTATTCATTGTATTACTGGCACGGAGATGTGAAAGTTGCCGATCTTGGCAATATCCGCGAAGGGTCTTTGTTTACGGATTCCTATGCGGCCTTGCGCACGGTGATCCATGAACTGATCAACGATGGCAAGACCGTCATCATTCTTGGGGGGTCACATGATCTGACGCTGGCGCAATACGGAGCTTATGTTGAAAATGCCCGGACGATCGAGGCATCTTGCGTGGACGCGCTTATTGATTTGAATATTGATTCGCCATTTCGTCACGAAAATTTCCTGATGGAGATGCTCACTTCAGAGCCGAACTTCATCCGTCACTACAATCACATCGCGTTCCAAAGCTATTATGTGCATCCAAGGATGCTGGAAACGATGGACAAGCTGCGGTTTGACTGCTACCGTGTTGGGAGCGTCAGGGAGAATATCGATGAAATGGAACCGGTGATCCGCAACAGCAGCCTTTTCAGTTTTGATATATCGGCGATCGCTCATTCATACGCGCCGGCGACCACCGTTTCGCCAAATGGCCTGAACGGTGAAGAAGCCTGTGTGTTGATGCGATATGCCGGCTTAAGCCCGAATGTTTCCAGCATCGGCATTTATGGTTTCAATCCCGCGCACGACCGCGATGATCTCACCGCGAAACAGATCGCGCATATGCTCTGGTACGTCATGGACGGCAGAAGCCGGGGCCGTAAGGAAGTTGAGTTGAATCAGCGCGATTCGTTCAATGAATACCACATTGCATTCGCGGAAGTGGAGACCACATTCTTACAAAGCAAAAAAACAGGTCGCTGGTGGATGCAGTTACCCAATCGCAGCTTTATCGCATGCAGTTATAAGGATTACCTGCTCGCCAGCAGCAATGAAGTTCCGGAGCGATGGCTTCGCGCGCAGGAACGCAGTTAGCTGATCGCACAATTTATTCTATCATGTTCCAACAAGGTCATCGTATTCGCACAGGGATCTGTTCATATGGCATGAGCGGAAAACTTTTCCATGCTCCTTTCATCGCAAACCACCCCGGGTATTCGCTCACCGGCATCGTGGAACGGCACAACAGTGAATCCCTCGCGCGCTATCCTGATTCCATGATCTTTCGTTCGGTTGACGAACTCGTGTCATCGCCGGATATTGAACTGGTCATCGTGAATACGCCAACGCACCTACACTATGAGCATGCCATCGCTGCACTGGAAGCGGGCAAACATCTTGTCGTGGAAAAACCGTTTGCCGTGAATGTGGAACAGGCGGAGGAGATCAGGGACCTGGCCCACAGCAAAAAACTATTTCTCAGCGTTTACCAGAACAGGCGTTATGACGGCGATTACCACGCCATTCAAAAAGTGCTGGATCAAAAACTTCTTGGAGACGTCAGGGAAGTGGAGATCCGCTATGACCGCTACCGCCCTGTGGGAGTGGGAAAGGCGCACAAAGAGGGCGACCTGCCGGGTGCAGGAATTATCTATGATCTGAGCCCTCATCTTGTTGACCAGGCGCTGCAGCTGTTTGGATGGCCGATGGCCATCTGGGCCGATGTATGGAAGATGCGGGAAGACGTAAAAGCAAACGATTACTTTGAAATGCTGCTATTCTATGCCGATAAGCGGGTACGGCTGAAGGCGACCTGCATTGCACGCGAGCCGCTGCCTTCCTATATCTTTCATGGGACTGCCGGAAGTTTTATCCAGCAACGTTCGGACCTGCAGGAGACGCAGCTGAATGCGGGCGCTGTTCCATCGCTGAAAAGCTGGTGCCCCGCGCCAGCAAAACCGGATGGCCTGCTCCACACAGAGATCAACGGCGAAGTTGTGCGGAAGGAAATGACATCGACACCGGGGAATTATATGTACTATTATGACGACGTGTACAAAGCGCTGACCGGCCAGGCAAAAAACCCCGTGCCTCCGGAAGACGGGATCAAAACCGTCCGGATCATTGAAGCGGCGCTGCAAAGCTCGCGTGAAGGACACACAATCGATCTATCCTGATGGAAAGGTTCCGGATCAACATTCATCTCCGTGCGTTTCGACTTTTCTTTATTGCCTCCACCGTACTGATTGCGTGTTCTCCGGCAAGGCGGCTGCAGTCACAGCAAGCCACACTGTTGCAAACGATACCCCTGCAATCCGCGCATGTGGGCATCTGTTTTTATGAACCATTAACCGGCAAGTACTGGATAGAGCATCAATCCGGTCATTATTTTGTTCCGGCGAGCAACGTAAAGATCGCGACGTGCTATGCCGCGATGAAATACCTCGAGGACAGCCTTGTCACTTTTTACGTTCACAATACGGATAGTGGGCTCATCCTCCGGCCCGCGGGCGACCCCACCTTCCTGCATCCAGACTATCACGCGCAGCCTGCGTTTGAATACCTGCAACGAAGTGAGAAGCCGGTTGTCATATTAGGTGACGGCTGGCGCGAAACTCCGCTTGGCGACGGCTGGTCCTGGAATGACTACAATGACGACTATATGGCTGAAAGAAGTCCGTTGCCGGTTTACGGCAATGTGCTTCATTGGAAACTTCAGCGGTCGGCGGATTCGACAACGGTGAATTTGATCTCCATTCCGCGCACGGCATTTCATGCGTCATACGATACCGCTTCCGGCCTTGGGTTTTCGGTTGTACGCGCCGTATCGGCCAACGATTACCGCATTTCGGCCGGCAGGGAGAAACAAGGCGAGGCCGTCGTTCCGTTTGTCACGGACGGCCTTCAAACGGCGATGCAACTGCTGGCCGACACTTTGCATCGGCCTGTTTCATCCCGGGTCGCGGGTGGTCTGCAGCCGGCGACGTCATTATCAACTCCGGCATGGACGCCGATCCGCTCTCAACCGCTTGATTCGATGCTTGCACCCATGATGCACCGCAGCGATAATTTCTTTGCCGAACAGTCTCTACTCATCGTAAGTGGGCAGCTGACCGGTGAAATGAATGATGAGCGGATCATCGATACCCTCTTAAAAACCGATCTGAGTCATCTCCCACAGCCACCCCGCTGGGTTGACGGTTCAGGTCTCAGCCGATACAATCTTTTTTCGCCCCGTGATCTAGTCTCCATTCTTGACCTGATGATGAAGGAATTTGGAATGGCCAGGTTGCGGTCCATCTTCCCTTCCGGTAACGAGGGAACGCTTCGCAGGTACTATACGGCCGGTGCCGGGTATATTTTTGCAAAGACCGGATCGCTTTCCGGCGTAGTGTCTTTGAGCGGGTTTTTATACACAAAGCACAAACGCATATTGATCTTTTCGGTGCTGGTCAACAATCATAATGGAAGCGCCGGGGATGTGCGGCGGGCCGTTGAGAAGCTTGTTGAATCAGTGAGGAACGAGCTTTAGAATTTTCTACACGTATTGCGCCGCGACGAGATATTTCCAGTCGGCGGTGTTTTTTTCGTAAGCAGCGGCAGGCGCGAGCGATTTTCCGAGTACCGCCGGCTGAAGGATCTTTTCGGCGACAAGTTTTCGCCTCGCCTCATGAGCCATCTCCTTCATGTCAGGCGTTTGCATCCAGCTCGCCTGCGGCGGTTCCAGGCCGATCTTGTCCTTTCTCCACGCAATGGCTGAGGGCAGCAGCGGCTGCATTGCCTCGCGAAGTATCCATTTGTTCCAGCCACGCCGGATCTTGAAATTTCCGGGAAGCGAGAATATGAATTCAACCAATGCTGCGCTCAGGAACGGAAGCCGCAATTCACGTCCGTGCGCCATGCTGTTGCGATCGGCATACCGCAACAGTTCTTCAAGACCATGGACAAACGTGTTGAAGTAGAGCGCCCCGTTAAGCGAAAAGATCTCAGGCGTTGAATAATATGCTTCCCGGCTTTGCAGTCGTACAAATTCCCGGTCAAGGTCCTGTTGTTTCAGCGCCCGAACCAGGTATTGTTTTTCCAGTACAACCGACGCAATATCGGGAAACAACGCGGCGATGATGTTGCGTATTCCAAACTGCTCTGTAACACCCAGCCCCCGCGCTGAAGCGATCTCTTTGCTTTTCATCAGTTGTCGCTTGCGGAACAATTCCTGCCAGTACCACTTGTAGTATTTATGATAGCCGCCCAAAATTTCATCCGCGCCCTGTCCATCCAGCAGCACTTTGACGCCCTGGCGAGCCGCCAGGCCGAAAACAGCGTACTGCGCCAGCAAACTCGAACTGGTGAACGGCTCATCCTGGTGTCTGATGACCTTTTCAAATGTAGATGCGACGTCTGCATCGTGCAATTCCGTGGTAAAGGAATCAATCGGCACCTGTTCTTTGACCTTGTCTACAAAGGGCCGCTCATTTTTTTCAAAACCGGGAAAGAAGATCGAAAATGTTTTTGTTTTTATTTCCGACTGCGTCGCCGCAACCGTTGTTACCGATGAGCTGTCAAGGCCGCCGCTCAGGGTGCAACCCCACTCCACATCACTTCTCAGCCGGTTGCGGACGGCGTTTTGAAATAACGCCCTGAACTGTTCGCAGGCCGCCGCATCGCTGATATTGACGGTTTTCTCGGGGTCAAGGCTCCAGTACCGGTGTACCGTTACCTTTTGACCTCCCGCTGATAGCCTGAGCCAACACGCGGCAGGCAATTTTTCGACTTCTTCATAGAATGTTTCGCCGGGTTGCTCGGGGTTATCGGTGTAGCCGATCGTTAAAAAATTGAACAGCATCCTGCGGTTCAGCGTTCTTCCTTTGTTTAACGGCCAGAACGCTTTGATCTCGGATGCAAACAAAAACGATCCGGCATCCCGGTTGAAAGAGTAATAGAATGGCTTTTCGCCAAAGCGGTCACGCGCGGCAAACAGTTCGTTTGTTTGCCGGTCCCATATCGCAAAAGCGAACATGCCATCAAAATGGTGAACGCAATCGCTGTTCCAGCAATCGTATGCTGCGACCAAAACCTCCGTGTCTGACCGGGTAGCGAACGAATACCCGCGCTTCATCAGTTCTTCACGGAGTTCGATATAGTTGTAGATCTCGCCATTGTGCAGCGCGACATACCGGTCAGTGAAATGAAACGGCTGGCGCGCAGCGTCCGAAAGGTCGATGATCGCCAGGCGCCGCTGTGCGAGCAGCACAGTTGACGATTCATTTTGCCAAAACCCGCTCCCATCGGGCCCCCGATGCCGGATGGCGTCGGCCATTTTTTCTACTTCTGCCGCAGTGTAACGTCCGTCTTGTTGTATAATGCCCGCGATACCGCACATCGGCGTCCAAGTTACAAAAGGCTTTGCGAGTGAGTTGCGCGCATGATCACAGCGGGATCTGGACCTGCAACTTGAAACCTTTTCCCGGTTCCGTAAATATCTGTGCGGTGCCTTTATGGAATTCCGCCCGGTTGAAAATATTTCTAAGACCGAGGCCCGGCTTCTTCGCTTTCAGGTCATAACCTTTACCATCGTCAATTATGATCAGGCGGATGCGCGAGTCATTTGTGGAAAGGTCGATCACGACGTTGCGCGCCTGCGCGTGTTTGAGAATATTGTTGAGCTGCTCCTGTACAATGCGAAACAGTGCCAGCTGGAGTTCGTCGTTGACCAGCGAGGTATCGAAGTCGTCTGAATGAAAAGTGATCTGGATAGTGCCCGTGCTGTTGATCTTGCTGCGCAGGTCGTTCACGGAACCCAGGAGCCCGATGAATTTCAGAGACGCAGGGTTCAGGCGGTGACTGAGATTTCGCATTTCATCGATCGCCTTTTGCAGGTTTTCCTGTGTTTGCCCGATGTACTCATTACTGCCCTGTTGCGCAGCGGCTTCCAGCAGCAGTTTGCAGGTCGTCAGTATCTGGCTCACATTATCATGCAACTCGTGCGATATTTCATGTCGTTCGCGTTCCTGAGCATGGATGATCGCCTGGAGCACCTCTTTCTTTTTCCTTTCTTCTTCTTTTACAAGCTGGTCCTGCAGTCTCCGTTGTTCCGTAATGTCCTGCATCGCGCCGATCATACGGATCGCCGTACCAGATCCGTCGCGAATGATAAACCCTTTGTCAAGGATCGTTTTATAAATGCCGTCGGCGGTTTGATAGAGGTATTCATCCTGCCATCTTGTTTCGTTTCCTTCCAACGCAAGCCTCAGCGTTGCGTCAACACGGCCACGGTCGGCCGGATGGATCCGCGATAGTTCAAACTGGTGGCTCACCGCGGCAACGGAATACCCAAACAGCGACGTGAAGCTTTCACCGCGGTAGATCATATCGGTTTGCAGGTCCCAGTCCCAGATGGCATCGGATGTTGCCTTGCTGGCAAAGTGATATCGGTCATTGCTCAGCCGTAACTCCTGCTGGTTTGCGATCTTATCCGTGATATCGAGTGCCACGCCGCCGAGCAGCCTGATACCGTCCTCCGGGTCCAGTGGGAATTTAAATATCTGGTAGATCTGCCGGTCTCCATCGGGTCCGATGCCCTCTTCAACCGTCTCGAGCGCTACGCCCGAGTTCCATACACGCCAGTTGTTCTTTGAAAATTCATCACAGATCGCCGGGGGAAAGATGTCATAGATCGACCGGCCGATATCGCCATCGTTGAGCCGGAACGATTGTTTATAGGATTCATTGAAAAACCGGAAACAATTGTGCTCATCGATGATCCAGTTCATGGTCGGTGTGTTGCGCATGAACGAGGTCAATCGTTGCTGAACCTTCAGAAGTTCCTGTTCAGTCTTTTTTCGTTCAGTGACATCACGGATGGCGGCCGAGATCATGAGACCGTCTTCTGACTGGATGGGACTGAGACTGATCTCGACCGGGATCTCGGCGCCGTCTTTTCTTCTTGCAAAAAGATCGGCCCCTCTTCCCATGGATCTTACGTGCGGGTTCTCGATGAACGACTTGCGGTGTGCCATGTGCCGCTCGACGAGTCCGCCGCTGATCAGCATCTCAATCGGCTGTCCGATCATTTCCTCCCGCCGGTATCCGAAGAGATTCTCAGCCTGTGTATTGATCAATTCAATGATCCCATTCTCACGCGCGATCACCATCGCGTCAGGAGCAGATTCCAGGAAGCTTTTGACTTTCTGTTCCGCTTTCTTTCGCTGGTCAATATTGGTTTGCGTTCCGATGACGCGCAATGGTTTGCCATCTTCACTTTTGTCGATCAGCATGCCCCGGTCAAGCACCCAGATATATTTTCCGGATTTGTGACGGATCCTGTACTCAATGGAATGGCTTTGTATCTCGTGCCGGTCATAGCGGGTTTCAACTTCCCTGACCAAATGCAGATCGGCGGGATGGATACGGCTTCTCCATTCCTGTGAGTCATTATCAAATTCATTGTCTGAGAAGCCGAGCATCTTTTTGTACGATGGGGAATAATACACTTCGTTATTCTGGAAGTTATATTCCCACACTCCGTCACCCGCGCCTTCGAGAGCCAGCACAAGGCGTTGCTCATTTTCCAGGTGAGCCTTCATGCGGTAGATCTCCGTGATGTCCCGGTTGATGGCGATAAAGCCGATGTTTTCGCCGGCCTCATTTTCGAGTTTACTGGCCGAGACGCTCAGGAACACTTTCTCTCCGTCATCCCGCGTATAAACGACAATGCCTTTCCATTCACCCGTTTCAGCCAGTTGCTGACGCGCGATCTCGCTTGAATCATTCAGGAACTCATAGCGGAAAACCTCGCCGGCGTCCATTCCCTGCACTTCATGCGAAGAACGTCCGTAGATCTTTTCTGCCGCTCTGTTCCATGTCTGAATAGCGAACGCTTCGTTCGTTGAGATGATGGCATCTGAAACACTGTCGATGAGTTGGGCTGACAGCCGCTCCAGGTAGTCGCTTGTCAAAGTGTAAGTTGTTTTCAACGGTCTTAAGGCCGGTATTTATAAGTTTCGGGAAGAAAAATACTCCGAAAATTCTAGATAACATAATAGATTGTCAATATGTTGTCAATGCGCTGCAAGCCAATTGTCTCCTTCACCGATCTCGGCGATCACAGGCACCTCACAAGGCAGTGGCATCGCGTTTTGCATGCACTCAATGATCACCGGTCTCACGGCTTCGACTTCATCCCGATGCGTGTCAAACACCAGTTCGTCGTGCACCTGGAGGATCATCCGTGACCGGAATTTTCGTTTTCTGAATTCTTCGTCGAGGCGGATCATCGCGAGCTTGACCATGTCGGCCGCCGTTCCCTGGATCGGCGAGTTAATGGCATTTCGCTCGGCAAAACCACGAACCGTAAAATTGGCGGAATTAATATCCCTGAGCCATCGCTTCCGCCCCATCAGCGTTTGCACATACCCATGCTCCCTCGCAAAGTTGATCGTGTCGTCCATATATCGCGTGATACCGTGAAACTCTTTTTTATAGTTATCAATGATCGCCTTTGCTTCTGTTCTTGAGATCCCAAGATTGTCTGCGAGCCCGAATGCACCCTGTCCGTAGATGATACCGAAGTTTACGCTTTTTGCCTTGTAGCGCATTTCTTTTGTGACATCGTGTTCCGCCACGTTGTATACCCTGGCCGCCGTTGCTGTATGGATGTCCTTGTTTTCGCGAAATGCCGCGCACATGTTCGGGTCCCCGCTAATGGCGGCAACAATGCGCAGTTCGATTTGCGAATAATCCGCGCTCAGCAACAGGTGGTCACTATCCCGCGGTATAAACGCTTTGCGGATCTCCTTACCGCGATCTGTTCTGATCGGGATGTTCTGCAGGTTCGGATTATTGCTCGCCAGCCGGCCCGTCACAGCAACCGCCTGCCCGTAAGTTGTGTGCACGCGCCCCGTTTTGCGGTTGATCAGTTGAGGAAGGGAATCAACGTAGGTGGATTTCAGCTTTGTGTACTCCCTGTAGGCGAGAATGTCCATGCAGATCTGGTTCTTGTGGGCCAGTTTCATCAGCACGTCTTCACCGGTGGCGTATTGCCCGGTTTTTGTCTTTCTCGCCTTTGGATCGAGTTGCAGTTTTTCAAACAACACTTCACCCAGCTGTTTTGGCGATGACAGGTTAAATCTTACGCCCGCCTGGCTATAAACAGCTTCTTCGCTGATCTTTGCTTCCCGTTCCAGTTCTTTTGAATATTCATTCAAAAAAGGCACGTCGATCTTCACGCCTTCATATTCCATGCTCATGAGCACTTTCACGAGCGGATTTTCTACCTCGGCAAAAACCTTTTCAACGCTGTGTTTCTTAAGCAACGGAACAAATGCCTGTTTTAGCTGCAGCGTAATATCAGCGTCCTCCACCGCGTATTCCTTGATCTTGTCAAGCGCGACGTCGCGCATATTGCCCTGCGATTTTCCTTTTTTGCCTATCAGTTCCTCGATGGATACCGGTTCATATCCCAGGTATTTCGCGCTCATCATGTCCATGCTGCGCTTCCCGTCCGGCTCGATCACATAGTGCGCGAGCATCGTGTCAAAAATGCTTCCGCGCAACTCATGGCCGTACCATTTCAGCACCAGCATGTCATATTTCAGGTTTTGACCGACCCAGGTCTTTGATGCATCATGAAAGAGCGGTTCGAATTGTGTGAGGATGGCTTTTGTTTGCTCCTGGTCCGGAGGACACGGAATAAACCAGCCTTCGCAAGGCTTGACGGAAAAGCTGAAGCCGACGAGTTCCGCGTCGTTGGCATCAATGCTGGTGGTTTCGGTATCAAAACAGATCTCGCTCGAGCTCATCAATGTTTGCAACAGGGATCCGAGCTCTTTTTCTCCCTCCACGACCTGGTAATCGTGCGGGCAGTTGTGAATGTTCTTATCAACTTTTTGAACGGCTTCGGAGATCTCTTCGATCACTTCTTCCACTGCTTCAACCGCTTTCTCTGATTTCTGTTTCGGCACTACCGCGTTCCCAAACAGGTCCGCCTGAACGCCCGGGCCCGCGGGACCCGGTCCGCCGAAATCGTCACCAAGAATTCTTTTGCCGATGGATTTAAACTCAAGCTCCGTGAATATCTGCCCGAGACCGTCCCGGTTCCAGTCTTTCAATTTGAAATCTTCCTCGTGGAACTGGACCGGTGCATTTGTAATGATCGTTGCAAGTTTTTTTGAGAGCAGCGCGTCTTCCCTGCCGGCTCTCACTTTTTCGCCAAGCGCGCCTTTTATGCGATCTGCATTCTCAAGGACTTTCTCGAGGGTTTTATATTCGGTCAATAGCTTGCACGCGGTTTTTTGACCGACGCCTGTGATGCCCGGAATGTTGTCAACGGCGTCACCCATCAGTCCCAGCATGTCGATGACCTGGTCAACCGATTCGATACACCATTTTTCGCATACCTCTTTTGGCCCCATGATCTCCACATCGCCACCCTGATAACCCGGCTTATAGATCCGGATGTGTTCGGAAACAAGCTGACCGTAATCTTTATCCGGTGTGACCATGAATACGTCGTATCCGGCTTTCTCGGCCTGTTTGCAAAGCGTTCCAATGACATCATCCGCCTCGTACCCGTCAACTTCAATGATCGGGATGTTGAAACCGGCTATGATCTTTTTGATATCGGGGATGGCAGCAAGAATGTCCTCCGGGGCTTCCTGGCGGTTCGCTTTATACTCTTCAAAGTCCGTATGCCGTTCAGTTGGCGCTGCCGTATCGAAGCAAACGGCCATGTGGGAGGGCTTTTGGTTATTGATCAGTTCGACCAGCGTATTGGTGAAAACGAATTGTGCGTTTGTATTTTTTCCTTTTGAAGTGAGACGAGGGTTGCGGATGAGGGCGTAGTAAGCGCGGAATATCAGCGCCATGGCGTCCAGGAGAAACACTTTTTTCGGCATTCGGCGAAGTTAACTTTTCCCGCTTCGCCGGGGAAATCATGCGCGCAGCCAGGCTGCAGGCCGGGCACCGCAAGCACCGGCACAAAAAGCCAAGCCCCGGACAGGGCCGGGGCGGTTTTATTAATAATTGTTAACTAAAAACCTAAGGGGTTAGAGTTTAGCCTTGTCAATAGCCGGCTGGGCTACAGTTGCATTTTTTTCGTTGAGATATTTTTCGGCATCCTGTACCGGGATGGTGCCGTTGATGGTTGCCGTGTTTGCTTTCAGCGGAACCGGCTGTACGATCGATTTATCCTTGTGAATAAAGTTCAGGTAAAGAGCAAAGAACAGCAGATTGAACGCAAAGAAGTTTACAATCTTACGGATTCGACGTTTCATACGAATTGGATTTAGGTTTTACAAATATTGGATGAATGACTTCGGGGAACAAAATAGAGACGGTGCCACAGAAATGCAAACCAATTCCCTGAAAACCTTGGAATTCCAGCAGAAACACTAAGTGTAAACAAGTAGAACTACGAGGACTATTCCTTTTTCAGTTTTTCGAGGTCTTTTTGAAGCCGGAACATCTCATCCCGGAGCCGTGCCGCTTCCATAAAATCAAGATCGCGGGCGGCTTTTTCCATGTCCTTCCGGATGCGGGCGATCGCTTTTTCCATCTGCGGGATCGTCTTGTATTCGGGCTGTTCATCTGCGGCAACCGCAACGATGTCTTCGTCCGCAGCAATGGCCTGGGGATTCTTTGGATCATACCCCTTGATGTCCAGAACGGAAGTTTGCGCAAACACCTGGTCCCTGGATTTTTTTACTGTTCTCGGTGTGATCCCGTGCTCAATATTGAATGCGATCTGTTTTTCCCTCCGCCGGTTTGTTTCATCGATCGTTTTTTGCATGCTTTCGGTGATCGTATCCGCATAAAAGATCACAAGGCCATCCACATTCCGCGCCGCTCTGCCCGCAGTCTGGGTCAGCGATTTTTCATTGCGCAGAAAACCTTCTTTGTCGGCATCAAGGATCGCAACCAATGAAACCTCAGGCAGGTCCAGGCCTTCACGCAACAAGTTCACGCCAACCAGCACGTCAATATCGCCAAGGCGCAACTGCCGCAAGATCTCGATCCTTTCAAGCGTGTCAACTTCGCTGTGGATGTATTTTGACTTGATGTTGATCCGATGGAGATACTTGTCCATTTCTTCAGCCATTCGCTTTGTCAGCGTGGTCACCAGTACCCGGTCCCCTTTTGTCACTCTTTTATCGATCTCGTCCAGCAGGTCGTCGATCTGGTTGACGCTTGGCCTGATCTCAATTGGCGGTTCGAGCAAGCCAGTCGGGCGAACCACCTGTTCCACGACAACGCCGCCCGTTTTTTCCAACTCGAAATCGTCAGGCGTGGCGGAAACAAAAATGACCTGGTTGAGCATGCTCTCGAATTCATGAAAATTCAGGGGGCGATTGTCAAGTGCTGACGGAAGACGAAAGCCGTAGTCAACGAGGATCAGCTTCCGGCTGCGGTCACCTCCGTACATGCCGCTCACCTGCGGAACGGTCTGGTGGCTTTCATCGATCACACACAGAAAATCTTTTGGGAAATAGTCAAGAAGGCAAAACGGTCTTGTCCCCGGGTAACGACGGTCAAAGAAGCGGGAATAATTCTCGATCCCGTTGCAGTAACCGAGTTCGCGGATCATTTCAATATCAAATTCAACCCGTTCTTTTAGTCTTTGCGCTTCGATCAGTTTCCCCACGCTTTTGAAATACTCAACCTGCGCGTGCATCTCATCCTGGATCTCATAAATGATCTGCTGCAGCATGTCCTTTGGTGCGAGGTAGAGATTCGCGGGGAAGATGGCGGCGTTTTCCATCGATACCATCCGTTTGCCTGTGACGACATCAAAACTTTCTATCTCTTCGATCTCATCACCAAAAAATATGATGCGGTAACCATAATCGACATAAGGAAGGTTGATCTCAACGGTGTCTCCCTTCACCCGAAAGGTCCCGCGTTTGAATTCAATCGTTGTCCGGTTGTACAATGCGTTCACCAGCGAATGAAGAAATCCCTGTCTTGAGATCGTCTGCCGTTTGTTGATGCGGATGATGCCATTTTCAAAATCGGCCGGGTTTCCGATGCCATAGATGCAGCTGACCGACGCGACAACGATGATATCCCTTCTTCCGGACAGCAGCTGCGCCGTGGCCTGCAGGCGCAGTTTGTCAAGTTCTTCGTTGATCGAGAGATCTTTTTCGATATAAACATCGCTGACCGGCATGTACGCCTCCGGCTGGTAGTAGTCATAATATGACACAAAGTACCCGACCGCGTTTTCAGGGAAGAATTGCCTGAATTCGCCATACAGCTGTGCCACCAGCGTCTTATTATGGGTTAGGACAAGCGTGGGCCGCTGCACGTTCTGGATCACGTTGGCGATGGTAAAAGTTTTTCCGCTGCCGGTCACCCCAAGCAGCGTCTGGTACTTCTCGCCGCTCATGATCCCTTCCGTCAATTGCCTGATCGCTTCAGGCTGATCACCGGCGGGCTGGTATGGCGCATGAATATTAAATGGCATAGCGGGTATGCAATTTAAACCCGTTGCCTCTATTTAATGATGCGAACCCAGACAAAATCGTCGATGATCGTGTTATTTTTTACGGCTGCTTTTTTTCTTACGGCTTCCAGGTAAAAACCGTTCTTTTCAAGGACACGCATGGACGCTTTGTTGTATTCAAAGACTTCCGCATAGACGCGGACAATGTCAAAATTTTTCGCGATGTAGTCGACCATCAGACCGATGGCCGCCGTAGCAACGCCTTTGCCCCAGAACTCCTCCGCGATAAAGTACCCGATCTCTGCGGTCATGCGATAAACATCGTCTTTCAAAGTAAACCCGATGCTTCCCGCGAGGTGGCCATCGGCCTCAATACAAAACGTGGTCGGCTTGTCCTGTTTTTTCACGAGTTGGAGCCACTCTTTGGCGTCTTTGCGGGAATACGGATATGGCAGCAGGTCGCGGACATTATCCCAGATCTTTCGATTATTTGCGATCTCCGCCAGGCGGACCGCATCACTTTTCTTCCATTCGCGGAGCCCGACTTTCATAAGGGGATCTTTCGTTTCACATAGATGGAATAGTCGGGTAAGATCACTTCATATTCCTGGTGCATCAAGGGAGAAGTAAGCAGAAAGTCGGCGGTCGCGCGATCACAGGCGATCAGCAAATTGTAAGTCACCGCAACACGAAGGAGCGCCTTCACATCCGGGTCGTGTGGTTGTGCTTCCATCGTATCCCAGAAAAAGATCAGCACATCGATCTTCCCTTCGGCAATACTCGCTCCAACCTGTTGATCCCCGCCGAGCGGGCCGCTGAGAAATTTGGTGACCGGTATGTCCAGCGATTTTTCAATTAGTGAACCCGTTGTTCCCGTTGCATACAAACGGTGCTGCGTCAGCGCCGCTTTGTTATAAGTGGCCCATTCAACGAGATCTGCTTTTTTGTTGTCGTGTGCTACAAGTGCGATATGTTTTCTCGCTTCAAGTTTACGGGTCGCCATCGATGGGTCGTTTTGATACTAAGCTAGTCAAAATAAAAAACCGTCCCGCTCAAGAGCGAAACGGTTCATGTTTTTGTTAGCACCCAGGTTTGTTAGCACCGAGGCTACATCTATCGCCTCATCTGAATTTGACCAGTTGACAGATAATCGATCCGCGGATGCGAACCCATCACGTCGTTTGCATTTCCGTGATCTTCTCGCGGATCTTTGTTTCAATTTCATTGGCAAGTTCAGGATTGTCCGAAAGCAATTGTTTCACGGCATCCCGCCCCTGACCAAGCCTGTCTGTATTGTAGCTAAACCAACTGCCGCTTTTTTGAATGATATTCAGCTCCACACCCATGTCAATGATCTCACCTGTTTTGGAAATACCTTCTCCAAACACAATGTCAAATTCAGCGCTACGGAATGGCGGAGCCACTTTGTTTTTGACCACTTTCACTTTCACGCGGTTGCCGATCGCCTGTTCACCGTCTTTGATCTGCGCCATACGACGGATATCGAGCCTGACCGAGGAATAGAATTTCAACGCATTTCCACCCGTTGTCGTTTCAGGATTGCCAAACATCACCCCGATCTTTTCACGAAGCTGGTTGATAAAGATGCAGATCGTATTTGTCTTGGAGATCGTCGCGGTAAGTTTGCGAAGCGCCTGGCTCATCAATCTTGCCTGCAGACCCATTTTGCTGTCACCCATCTCACCTTCCAGCTCGCCTTTGGGAACCAGCGCAGCGACCGAGTCAATGACAACAACATCCAGCGCACCGGAAAGGATCAAACGATCCGCGATCTCAAGCGCCTGCTCGCCATAGTCCGGCTGGGATATCAGCAGATTGTCAACGTCAACACCCAGTTTTTGGGCATATGAACTGTCAAATGCATGTTCGGCATCGATAATGGCGCACATCCCGCCTTTTTTCTGCGCTTCCGCGATCACATGTGTTGCAATTGTCGTTTTACCGGAAGATTCAGGCCCGTAAATCTCGACCACCCGGCCTCTTGGCAATCCGCCAATGCCAAGTGCAACATCAAGTCCAATGGAGCCTGTGGAAACAACTTCCTGTTGATTTTCCGCTTTTTCGTTCATCATCATCACGCTGCCTTTCCCAAAATCTTTTTCGATCTTGTCAATGGTCAGCTTGAGTGCTTTCAGCTTTTCGCTATTGTTTGCGACTTCGGTGATTTTTTCAGTTTTTGACATATCCAAAATTAGGTTTTACTGCCCCGCTGTTTAAAAAAGTAATTAACATCAAAACTAACTATTTTAGTAATTGCCCGCTAATAAAATTGGAAATATTTTTAATGAGATTTTCGCCTGCTCCTGTTGCAACGTTACAACCGCGACGGACGGATCCAATGCCCGAATCAACAAAAACTGCCGGTGATTTCGCGGCGCCTGATCCGGTCAGGAAAGGGTGGGTCCGTACTTTGCACGGGGTGTTTTTCAGTGAACGGTTCTGCGACGAATTCCCAGCGTCTGTAAGCGATCTGCCAGCGCCTTTGCAATGGCAGGTCCGCCGGGATTGTCGCCATGAATACATATAGTATCTGCCTTGAGGGCGACCGGTGTGTCTTCGAGGCACTGAACACTTCCCCTGGTGACAAGCTGCGTCACCTGCAGAACACATGCTCCCGGGGAATCGATCAGCGCTCGTTCGTCCGACCTCGGAACCAGTGACCCGTCTGCACGATACCGTCGATCCGCAAAAGCTTCTCTTGCGACGGGCAGCCGGGCATCAAGCGCGGCGTCAATAGAACAACTGCCCGAAAGACCATAGATCAACAAAGAGGAACTGAAATCTCTGACCGCGGTGGCAATGGCCAAAGCAACGAGAGGATCGCGCGCTGATAAATTATATAGTGCGCCGTGTGGCTTGACATGATGAAGGATGCCGCCTTCTTCCCTGAGTACCTGGTTGATGTCCTGCAACTGGGCCGCGATCAACCCGTAGATCTCTTCTGCAGTTAACCGCAATTCCCTGCGGCCAAAGTTCTCACGGTCGGCAAATGATGGATGCGCTCCGATGGCAACACCATAGGTAAGCGCATGACGGATCACGTTTCGCATATCGTCTGCGGAACCCGCATGATATCCACAGGCAATATTTGCAGAACTGACGTACGGCATCAGGCTTTCATCATCGCCGACACCTTCCCCCATGTCGCAATTAATGTCGATCTCCGTAAGCAAGGCTCTCCAGTTTTAGATGACAGGCTTCGTTCACTTGTTGCAGGTGCCGGTATTGCTGCAGCCATGCGGACCATGCCTGTTCGCGGTTGACGAGGCGGAATCTCACACTGTCCCCGGTCTGTTTTTGCGCCAGGGACGGCAAATGCGCCGCGATCACCTGCGCGATCCTTGGATAGCCACCTGTCGTCTGGTGATCGGCCATCAGCACGATCGGCCGTCCGGAAGGTAGAAGTTGGATCGTTCCAAAGGTGACGGCGGTCGAAACCAGTTCCGGAAAGCCGGATGTGTGAAGAGACCCTTTCAAAAGATATCCCATGCGGTCCGCACTGCTGATGACGAATTTTTCACGGGTCAGTTCATCCTTTTCGTCTGAAGACAGGAGATCCCATTCGGGTCCGGGAAGAATGGCGGTAGCGTCGGTTTCCGGAGCCGTCCAAACCGCGTCCGCCGTCCAGTTCAACGGCTTCTTGTCACAATGAATATCGTAGCTGCAGTTGCAGGCATATCCCAATTCATCGTCTTTTTGCAAAGCGCGTCCGTTATAGCCACCTGTTTTCGATCTTGTATTTGTACTACAGCTGCCGAGCCACGGCTCGATTGCGAGACCTTCGCGGATGGCGAGATAGGCGCGTGCTCCGGCTTTTCGCTTTTCAAATTGCAGGAGTGAATTGCGGGCGACGATCACCGGCCGGTTCAGCGTGATCTCGTCGCCGTCTACAGTTGGTGTGAAATCTGCGCCGGTTATCGCGATCATCGCCTCCTGTTCAAACAAAAATATGGAAGCGGGAAAATGCAATTCGATCAGGGCCGTGCCGGGGCAACCGACAATCGAAAGCGCGAGGCTTGCTGCATAACGGTCCATGCATCCGCCGGGATTGATGCCAAGATGCTGGTGACCGAACCGTCCTGCATCCTGAACGGTGTCAAGCACACCTGCTTTGATGATCCTTAAACTCATAGGCACTGATGGGGTAAAATTCAACCGTATCACCTGGCGAAAAAAGACATGGCTCGCCGCGGCTGCGATCAAAAACGGTTTCGGGTGTGCGGCCGATGATGTGCCATCCACCGGGCGAATCGAAAGGATAGATGCCGGTCTGCTGTCCTGCAATGCCGACGCTTCCGGCGATCGTCGGTACAGGCTGCGGTTTGCGGCCGCAAACGATCCGCTCGTCGACGGAAGCCATGTAGGGAAAGCCCGGCAAAAATCCCAGCATATATACCCGGTAACGGCGTGCACAATGCAGTGAAATGATCTCTTCCGGCATCACCTTCAAACGATCGGATAAGGCAGCAAGATCCTTACAGTATGGTTCTTCATAGCATACGGGTATACGGTGCACCCGGTGACTCCCTGGAATGTCATCGCCTGAAGTAGCCGCGGCTTCATTCATCACGGATTCCATCCACGCATAGGCATCGGCATAACGGCTAAAGCGGTGCTGCAATAAGAAAAGATGGAACTGGATCATGACGGATGCATATCCCGGGATGACGTCCAGCACTTCAGGATATCCGTGATTGCGAACGTTCTCCGCGATCGCTATCACTTTACGACTCGTTGTTTCATCAATGCGGTTGCCAAAATCAGCGAGGAGAGCCGATTCGGACAGGTAATGAAGATGGTAGTCGTGCATAGCCATGCTGTTCAAAGCTAAGCGATCCGGCGTCTGTTTGGCGGCCGCCTGCCGGGCTCAACTGAAAAATAACCATTGTTCAGATAGAGCCGCGCTTGTCTAACTTTACACAAGATGCCGCGTTTCAATGCGAGTGATACGATCAACCTGCTGTCAAAGCTGACATTGCGCCGTGCATGGAATGCATGGAAAGTCTTTTGCAGCTATCATGTCAGCAAATGGACGCACCGGCCGGTGCAGTGGGGCTATCCGACCTCCGTTTCATTTGAGCCGACAACCTCCTGCAATCTTCGTTGTCCCGAATGTCCCAGCGGCTTGCGTGCGTTTACACGGCCCACCGGGATGCTGAAAAGGAATTTTTTTGAGGAAACGATCGACCAGTTGTCGGCGGAACTGCTCTATCTCGTCTTTTATTTCCAGGGCGAGCCATACCTGCACCCCGAGTTTTTGCAGATGGTGGAGTATGCCTCGCGCAAAAAGATCTATACGGCAACTTCCACCAACGCGCACTACCTCACGGACGAGAATGCCCGCAAAACCGTGGAAAGCGGCCTTGACCGCCTCATCATTTCGATAGACGGAACGACGCAGGACGTTTATGAGCAATATCGCGTTGGCGGCAATCTTTCAAAGGTGCTTCAGGGTGCAAAAAACATTGTCAAATGGAAACAGCAGCTGAAAAGCCGGACGCCCTTTGTCATCTTCCAGTTTCTTGTCGTGCGTCCGAATGAGCACCAGGTGGATGACGTAAAGAAAATTGCAAAAGAGATCGGCGTAGATGACGTCTGGTTCAAGACGGCGCAGATATACGACTATCAAAACGATCCGCATCACCTCATCCCTACGATTGAAAAATACAGCCGGTATCGCCGGGAGCCCGGCGGTGAACATACGTACAAAGGCCGCCTCGCGAATCATTGCTGGCGGTTATGGAGCGATCCGGTTATCACGTGGGACGGGCTGGTTGCACCGTGCTGTTTTGACAAGGACGCCGCACACCGCCTTGGAGATCTGAAACAGCAAACTTTTAAGGAGATCTGGCAAAATCCGGCTTACCGTGATTTTCGCGCCCGCGTTCTCCACGGGCGCAAGAATATCGATATCTGCTCCAACTGCAGCGAAGGCACCAAAGTTTGGGAAAATTAGCTTTATCAGTTATTTTGGTCGCCCATTAACCACCATCGCTACATGCGTAGCATAAACCTTTGCAATGTCTTTACCAAGCTCGATCACAACGCGGCTCCAATACCAGCACAAATCACTCATCGAGATCGTCGAAGGCCTGTCGGACGAACAGATCCGTCAACAGACAATCCCCGGGAAATGGTCCGTATTTGAAAACATCGTTCACCTCGCGACTTACCAGCACGTTTTTGTTGCGCGCCTCGCACTGATCCTGGAAGGAAAGGTGCCGGTATTTGAACGCTACAGCGCCGATGGTGACCCGCTCTTCACGCTGACCTGTTCAAAAAGCACGCGCGAGGTCATGCAGGATCTTCTTTCATGCCGACGGGAGTTAAGTGATAAAATTCAGGCCCTCGAAGAATCAGAAGTTGAGAAAAAAGGCACGCACCCGGTTTTTGGCACCATGACGCTTACGATGTGGCTGAATTTTTTTCTGCTTCATGAAGCGCACCATCTGTTTACAATATTTAAAATGGCCGCAACACTGCGGTCTGCCGAGGCTCCTGCATAGTCAATTCGCGCCCTGCCCGGATTATCGCCGCACTTCTTTATATTTATAGACAGAAATGTTTGATGGGCATCAGTAAGGACATACACCAGGACAAGTTTCGCAACGAACGCCATAAAGCAATCATCAACCTGTTGTATACCTACGGCTGGACGATCGAAAGGTTGAAAGAGTTTGTTGCAGAAGAAGGGATCACCCATCAACAATTCAACATATTGCGCATCCTCCGCGGCAATCATCCCACGCCGCTTTCGACCCTCACGATCCGCGAGCGCATGATCGATAAGATGAGCGATACAAGCCGCATCGTTGAAAGACTGCTTTCAAAAGGACTTGTCAAAAAAGTCATCTGTAAAAAGGACCGGCGCCTTGTCGACGTTACGATCACTGATAAAGGGTTGAAGCTGCTTGAAAAGATGGATCGAAAACAAAATGAAATGGATGACATCCTGAGCAATCTTTCAGAAAAAGAGGCTTCCGGGCTCAACCGTTTATTGGATAAGATCCGTAACTGAGTTTGTACTTACGCCCTCTCTCGCGATTCGATATTAGAGATCCGCGCAGAGGCCCTAAGACAGTTTTTTCACCATTCATAATTAACGTTTTCACAGGAGCTTTTCAGTCTCATAGCCTTGACATTCAGTTGAGCTTGCCATACCTTAGCCCAATGAAAGCCACCGCCCTGGTCCTGTGCCTGTTTTGCATCCTTCAGTCCTTTTCTCAGCAGAGTCATCTGGAAATTGACCGGCCCCCCGCATATGAGTTCCGTGGGGTTTGGATGGCCACCGTGGATAACACGGACTGGCCCGCCAGGGGGATGACCGATGCAGCCAGTCAGAAAGCGGAATTTATCAGGCAGCTGGATTTGCACAAGCGGAACGGAATGAACGCGATCATTGTCCAGGTAAGACCGGCAGCCGATGCGTTTTATCCGTCGCCATACGAGCCATGGAGCCAATGGCTCACGGGCACCCAGGGTAAAGCGCCTTCCCCGTATTATGACCCGCTGCAGTTCATGGTTCGTGAAGCGCACAAACGTGGGATGGAATTTCACGCATGGTGCAATCCCTACCGTGCTGACTTCCAGGTTGGCAAATCTTCCATTGCAAAAGATCACATCACCCGGACACACCCGGAATGGTTCCTGACTTATGGGGACAAGAAATATTTTGATCCTTCAAATAAAGAGGCGCAGCGTTTTGTAGTGAACGTGGTCAGCGATATCGTCAAGCGGTATGATATCGATGCGATCCACATGGATGATTATTTCTATCCCTACAGGATCGCCGGCAAAGAATTTCCGGACCAGGCCGCCTATGAACGCTCCGGCTCAAGCCTTTCAAAAGATGATTGGAGACGCGCAAATGTTGACACGATCATTGCGATGCTTTCACGGGCCATCAAGAAGGAAAAACCATGGGTCAAATTCGGCATCTCCCCATTTTGTGTCTGGAGAAATAAAGATCAGGATCCCGATGGGAGTGACACCAAAGCGGGGCAAACAAACTACGATGACCTCTACGCGGATATACTGCTATGGCTGAAAAAAGGGTGGATCGATTATGTTGCACCACAATTGTACCTGGAGATCGGCAATGCGAAAGTTCCTTACGAAAAAATGCTTGACTGGTGGAGCCGCCACACTTATGGCCGCCAATGTTACATCGGTATTGGGGTTTATCGCGCCGGCAGCAATCTGGCGTGGAAAGACCTGACTCAGTTGCCCCGCCAGTTGGATGCATTGAGAAATACGCCAAACATCCAGGGCGCCATCTATTACAGCAGTAAAGTATTTGACCGGAATCCAAACGGATGGAACGATTCTCTGCGGAATAACTACTATAGGCAGCCAGCCATGATCCCGCCGATGAACTGGCTCGATGCAAAGCCAGAAAAATAATAAACGGGTTCGTGTTATTTGACCTTCGAGAGAATGCTCCATTCGGTGTCCTCTGCGGTGATTGTATTGGACAGCCTTCCGAGACCCTCGACTTCCAACTCGATCACATCTCCCGCCAACAGCCATTGCTCCGGAAAGTTCGGGTCCTTCGTTTTTGCGGTGCCATTCAATTCAAGAAAGCAGCCGGTACCGACCGTGCCGCTGCCAATGATATCGCCTGGGTATAAGTTGACCCCGTATGACGCCCTTTCGATCAGCTCCGCAAAGGTCCAGTCCATATCAGCGAGATTTCCCTCGCTTACCTGCCGTTCATTGACAAATGCGCGCATCGCGAGGTTCCATGTTTTGCCGACATGATTTTCTTTTGGCGCGACAACGCGGTCTTCCAGTTCATCGATCGTTACGAGCCATGGTCCCGTGGATGTTGCGAAATCCTTTCCTTTTGCGGGACCGAGATTGAGTTTCATTTCATCGAACTGGAACGTGCGTGCGCTCAGATCATTCATGATCATCAGCCCACCGATATAATCGTCGGCTTCGGTTGCGGGTATATTCCTGCCCTGCCTGCAAATGACGATCGCCACTTCAAGTTCAAAATCGAGTTTTTGTAAATGGTCAGGCATGCACCTGATCTCACCGGGGCCCGTAATGCTGTGCGGATTCGTGAAGTAAAAAACCGGGAACTGGTCGAATTCCGCGATCATCTCAACGCCGCGATTCTTTCTGGCTGTCTCAACGTGCCGCCGGAACGCATAACCATCCCTGCAGGAAACCGGGAAGGGGACCGGCGCCAGCAATTGCAGGTCTTCAACGTTCATGCCCCGGTTGCTCGTTCTTGTTCCTTCTTTCAACATCAGCTCACCTGCCTGCGCAACAGGAAACGCGTCTTCCCAAAAATTCAACAGCATGCTCATGCTGTTTGGAAGATCGGGATGCAACACTTCGAGATCATAGACTTTTTGATCGATCAACACGCCGATCCTGTCGCGTTCATCTTCCAGGTAAGAAACAAGCTTCATTGAAAAAATTTGTGTTCAAAGGTAGCCGATGAGCATCGATCGTAAACGCCACATGAATTTGTACGCCATTTCTTAAAGAAATCAGAATTTGATAGCCGGATATGTATTGTAAAAAACAGAAAATATTAGATTTGTATATACTAAACCCCGTAAACTATCGTTAACGAACTTTAAACTTAATCCGAGATGAAAAACAAGCCACTCATTCATAGCCACGAGGAAGCGCGGATCTACCGGCATTACTATAAACCTTCTTTGAATATCGTGCGGTTGTTGCGGTCCGTCTTATGTGTGATCATATCCGGATCGTCCCCCTCTGCACATGGATACGATCCAAACCGGAAACGGGCGCATTAAAGAGAAAGCATAACCAGACTTCTTACTAATCCATTGAATAAAACCGTTCAGCAATGAGCGGTTTTTTGTTTGTTTGCGCCCAAGTCCTTTAAAGTCTCTTGTGACTGACGAGGCACTCGCGGCGAAGTTGACACCGCGGTGACAGCCGGGATCACAGGTTACTCCCGTAATTCCTTCCAAATGGTGTTGCCAATGGTTTCAACTGAACAGGTATTCGACGTCTTCACGCGTGAGGCTCTTCACGAAGCTGGCGTCATCTGCGATCAGTTCCTTCGCGAGCATCCGTTTCTTTTCCTGCAGTTGCAGGATCTTGTCTTCGATCGTGTCCTTGCAGATCATCCTGTACGCGAAAATGTTTTTTGTCTGCCCGATGCGGTGTGTCCGGTCGATGGCCTGCTGCTCCACAGCTGGATTCCACCATGGGTCCACAATATATACGTAGTCTGCAGCGGTAAGATTCAGTCCAACTCCCCCTGCCTTTAAGGATATCAGGAATACCCGTACCGTGTCATCGTTCTGAAAGCTTTGGATCGCCCGTTCGCGTTCCGGCGCCGAGGTGCTTCCGTCAAAATATTCAAACTTAACACCGAGTTCCGCCAGCTTTTCGCGGATAAGGGCCAGCATGCCCAGGAATTGCGAGAAGATAAGCGCCTTGTGATTCCCGATGTTTTCCGTGATCTCGCGGGTGAGCTCTTCCAGTTTGATGGAGTGGTTATCAAATTTTTCGGCTTCATTGAGAATAGCGGGCGAATCGCAGATCTGGCGTAATTTCATCAGCCCCTGGAGGATCGTCAACTGTGAACGCTGGATGCCCTGTGTCTCGATCGAGCCCAGGATCTGGTTACGATAATCGTTGCGGTATGCGTCATAGATGTTGCGCTGCTCGTCTTCCATTTCGCAATACAACACCATTTCCTGTTTTTCGGGAAGGTCTCGCGCCACCTGTTCTTTCGTCCGGCGAAGAATGAAAGGGTAAAGGATCTTTTTTAGATGATCTTTCCGGTCTTCCTCACCGAACTTGTCGATTGGTATCGAAAACTCCTGCCTGAAAAATTCCATTGTCCCGAGCATTCCCGGGTTGAGGAAATTCATTTGGGCAAAGATGTCAAACGTATTGTTTTGAAGCGGCGTCCCGCTCATGCAAAGCCGGTGCCGTGCGTTCAGCAATGTTGCGGCTTTGGTGACTTTGCTGGATGGGTTCTTGATCGCCTGCGATTCATCGAGGATGACGTAGTCAAAGGGAACGGTGACAAACAATTTGATGTCACTGCGCAGTGTACCATAAGTGGTGATGGTGATATCATATTTCATCAGTTCTTCCTTCGCCCTTGACCGCTGGCCGCCATGATGAATATGCCAGGTCAGCGAAGGCGTGAACTTCCGGATCTCGTTCTCCCAGTTATAGATCAGGGTCGTCGGGCACACAACGAGCGCTTTCAGCTTTCCATATTCGGTCCTGAACCTTTCAAGAAATGAGAGCGCCTGGACGGTTTTACCAAGACCCATGTCATCGGCCAAAATGCCGCCCCAATTGATCTCGTGCAGGTAGTTCAACCACTGATACCCTGCTACCTGGTAAGGGCGAAGCACTTCCTGCAGGTGAGCCGGTGGTGCGATGTCATTGATCTTGTCAAATTCGCGTAGTCGCTGGTATTTTTCTTCAAGCTGGATCACCAGTTCCTCTTCATCGCGATTCTCGTACAGCTCATCGACAACACTCAGGTGATACCTCGATAGCTTCAGGGAGTTTGTCTTTCCTTCCCCGACGCGAAACAGCAAAGAATACTTTTTGATCCACTCTTCGGGCAGAATGCCAAGCGTGCCGTCATTCAACTGGACGAACTGCTGTTTATTGGCGAGTGCCCGTTTTACCTCGGCTACGGTCACATGCTGATCACCGAAGACGATATCAACTTTTGCATCAAACCAGTCAGTGTGACTGCTGATGAATATTTTGGTTTGCGGTTTCGCGGTATTGAACCTGAAGTTTTTCAGCGCTTCAAATCCATACACGGGGATGCGCATTTCATTTGTGGCGTCTACAAAAAGGAAAAACCAGTTGTTCTTCAGCACATCTGTCCCTTTCAGCGCAAGGGCGTGCGTGTCTTCCTGGTAAATGAAATTTGAATGCAGATTCTGGAGCTTTTGGATAAAGCTCATTTCCGCCTCGCGGTTGCGATGAACGATCATCACTTTGTCACCCTGCGGCACAATGATCTCGTCCCGGTCTTTTGCCTTTGTCTCGTAACCCTTGTATGAAAAGCCGGGTTGAAAGATCAGGTAGTCCCCTTTTTCAATGAGGAACAGTTTCACCTCGGGTTCGCCGGACTTGACCTCCTGGACCATCGAACGGTCGAACTCGACCTTGTATTCCTTTGCAAGCGGAAGGATGAATTGTACGAGCTGCTGCGGCCACTGGCCGCTGTCGATCTGTATCTTTCCGTCGGCGTGAAATTTCCCCAGTATCTCGATCGTTTCCGCACTTTTCCAGAGATACATCTGGTGGTTGTACAAAAAGAAGAGGGGGCTGTTGCTTTCATTGTCCGCGAGCTCATGATCCAGGCCATCAGCGCGGACATGACACTGCACGGAATACTTTCCATTTTTGCTGATAAAAAACTGCGGCCTCACTTCGTCAGCGGAGAGCCTGATCTCTTCCAGGTTTGCTGTTTTAAAAGACTTGCCTTGCGGAAGCGTGAACGCGAGTAACGTGGAATCGGGGGCGGCAAACAGCTTGTGCAACTTTGGAAGCAGGTATTCGGTCATGAGGTTTTTGGTCTCATCGGGCAGGTCTTCATCTTCCTGGTGGATGATATTTTCCCAAATGCCTGAAAAAGGAGAATTGCGGCTGATATATTTATTGATCTCCGGCTCCTGCAGTTTGCGCAGCTGCGTCAGCGCCTGCTTATCGGACTCGGTGTACTGCGCGGTATCAACGTATTTTGTCAGGTCGAGCTTTTCGCTCTTGCCCGTGAAGCCGTTACCGGCGTCGTTGGATTCACCGTGAACCACATCAATGGTGAAGTAGGGAAAATTCTTTTTGTTGAAATTGAAGACCACCCCAAGCCGGTGACCCGGCGCCAGGATCTCTTCTTTTTCCGAAGCCATCACCGGCTCCGGTTCCGCAACGACGGTCTCTCTGACCATCGGCAGCACCGGGGCAACGCGCTTGATGGAAGTATCGAGGACACGCAGGAACGGTTTGCCATCCTTGTAAGTGAACTCAAATTTCCCGGAAAGGTCATCACTCAGCGAATAGCCGTATGCTTCCAGCAATTTATTTTTTTCCTTGTCCCAGTTCCTGATCGAATCAAAGTAGTGCGGACCGTGCGCGTTGAGAAGCTGGAGGAACACGATGACCTTTGGCAGGCATAGCGGATGCTCCGGATCCACGTAATCGCAGCTCGTATCAAAATTGCGTTCTTCGTTCTTGCTTAGGATCACTTTGTAGTCTGTGCCGTTGAGATTGACCGTGGCTTTCACCGTCTCGTCACGCGCAAATTCTATGTTCGCTTTGTTGGTCCGGAGAAACTTTTCGGCCTCGGCAAAAACAGCGGGTGAAGACAGGAGCCTGAGTGATTTCAGATCGATGAACTTCATTTTTGCCACCGTATGCCGCTGATCGTATTCCACTTCGTCCGCTTCCAGCATGTTCTTGTCGATCATTTCCTGCAACTGGAACAGCGAAGCTGCTTCGTGCCGGCAAATGTCACCAAGATTGTACGGACAGGTACAGCGAACAGAAAGTGACCGCGGATCTTTGATCTTTTGGATATATACCTTGTAGAATGTGGAATAGATATCGTCCTTTACGCGGAATACCGCAGATCCGAACAGATTATCGTACTCTACAAGCTCTACAAAACCGATCGCGTGAATTTTTTTCCCACGGCGGATCACTTCATCAGTACCGTGAGTGTATACGTATTTTAGGAGATGTGGTAACGCCAAACTATATTTTTTAATTAACAGCCTTTAACCTGATCGCCTGACCTTTGAATCAAGAAATGACACCGGATAGAAAGACCGGGTGGAGGAGAGACTGAAACTTGTTCAAGCTTGTATTTCAATCGCAAATTCAAAAGTGGGCAATCTGCAAAAATAAAGGAATGTGCCTCGGATTTCAATGCGTAAAACGTCAAGAAAAAAATAAAGTTTTCAGCTGGTAAGACAGCGGGAAAAATGAAGTATCTTGCGGGTTATTTTTCTTCTTCGGCCCGGTTTGCATCAACCAGTTTCCCATCCACATAGCGCGGCAAAACATTGGCTTCGTCTTCAGACAGGCAATATCGGATGTCTTTCTCGAGGCCAAAATTCATCAGCCGGTGATAGTGTGAAGCGTCCGCTTTTTTCAGGAAGCCGAAAAGGTCACCTTTTGCTTCCCTGAACAGCAGCGACGCGATCTGCGAAGAGTCACAATTCACGGTGAAGTGCTTCCCTATCCGGGCAATCACTGATCCCGCGAACAGCGCGTCTTCCAGGTTCACCCTGTCTTTCCACGCGGCGCAGCCGAGCACGATGTTCCGGTTCATCGCAAGGAGATGATCGCACACCGCGGAAAGATTCGCGAACGATCCGGTAATGATCTCTGTCGCGCCCTTCTCCAGCGCCATATGGAGAAGCCTTGTGCCGTTTGTTGTGGTGAGGACAAGCGTTTTGTTCTCTATGAATTCCCGGGGATACTCGAACGGCGAATTGCCGTGTTCAAGGCCTTCGGCGATCTTGCCGTCACGTTCACCCGCTGTGACCGCCGATAATTGCTTCCCCAGCTCAATACACCTTGTTACGCTGTCAACCGGGATGACGCACCTTGCCCCATTGTACAAGGCAGTTGCGATCGTCGATGTTGCACGAAGCACATCGATGATGACGATGATACTGTTTGAGAGATCGTAAAGATGTACGAGCGCCGGCGAGAGCGAGGTGTGAAGCGAGGGCTTGTTGCTCATCCACGCAAAAGTAGGCGAAGGCTAGCTTTCAAGCAGCATTTTCCACTTGTTCGACTCTGCGTATTCCTTGATAACGTGATTGCGATGCTGAAGCACCTTTCGAAGGTATTTCCGCAGATAAAAGCTGCTGAATAATTTTCCGACGGTACCGTAAGGGCTCTCAAAATGAAAGAGGTCGATCTTGATGGTGCCATTCTCGCATGGTTTGAAATGATGCTCGTGCTTCATGCGCTTAAAAGCTCCCTGCGCCTGCTCATTCACATACCGAAACGGCTTTTGCATATCGGAGATCTGCACGCGGAGGATCCGCGTTCTGAAAAAATGCCGCGCTTTCCATGTGACGCTTTCGTTCTGACCGATCAATCCATATCGGGTGCCGGCAACAGCTTCCTCCTGGTGATGCTTCATGGATTCTTTGTGCAGTTGGATATTGCGGCTCAGGTCGAAAACCCTTTCAACGGGCGCTTCGATAAACGTGGTGAGGTGGATCACAGGCATTGGACAAAGGATTATGTGGCAAAATATTTAATTCTGCCGCTATTACAAACGTGATTTGGGATAAAAAATTACTTAGTAGAAACGCTTAGTGAGAGCTATGAAAATGGGATCTTGACCACTTTTGCCTGGAGCAGCTTATCCCGGACCTTGATATAGATATTGGTTTCAAGCGACGCGAAGGCTTTCCGGACGTAACCCATGCCGATGGCCTTAGCGAGGCTCGGAGATTGTGTGCCGGAAGTGACATTCCCGATCGTGGTGTCATAAAAGTCCCGGATCTCATACCCATGCCGCGGGATGCCCTTTTCAAGCATTTCGAAACCTACCAGCTTCCTGTCAAGACCCTCGGCTTTCTGCCGTTCCAGTGGATGCTTTCCTGTAAAATCCTTGTTGAATTTTGTGATCCAGCCAAGACCGGCTTCCAGCGGCGACGTGGTATCATCAATGTCGTTGCCATACAGGCAATATCCCATTTCAAGTCTTAAAGTATC
>JADMIO010987917.1_pt1 | contig 47016 bp, 57 predicted proteins | sample 8958161 | NCBI WGS metagenome assembly JADMIO01 (sample SAMN16585339, study PRJNA669376) | soil metagenome | isolation source: Crop rotation soil | place: USA: Cullars Rotation, Alabama | collected 2011
CGCGACAACTTGTCCACGTGGAATTCTAAGCTTAGGATCCCAATGTGCTGGAAAGAGAAACCCTACTACCTGGTGCCGGGCGATGATGTTTCGGCAGAGGGCTATGTCGTCATCCGCGAGGCGTTGCGCGCGGCGAAGAAGGCCGGAATCGGCCAGATCACCATGCGCGGCAAGGAAAACCTGGTCGCGGTCAGGCCTTGCGGCGACGGGCTGCTGCTTGAAACGCTGCGCTATCCCGATGAGTTGCGCAAATCCGATAAGGTCTTCTCGCATGTGCCGCACAAGCGGCCGCAGAAGGACATGATCGATCTCGCCAAGGAACTGATCGAGCGCAAGGCAGGTCCGTTCAAGCCGGACGCGTTCAAGGACCATTACGGCCAGGCGCTCAAGGCGTTGGTTGCCGAGAAGCGCAAGAAGGGCCGCATCACCGATGTGGAGGAAGAGGAAGCGCCGCGGCCCAAGGGCGACAATGTCATCGACCTGATGGACGCGCTCAAGAAGAGCATCTCCGGCAAGGGCAAGGCTGACGCTGCCCCGCGCAAGACCGGATCGAGAAAAAAGAGTCCGCGCAAGAGGGCGGCGCGATGAAGAATGAAGATGCCGAAATCGCGGGCGTTAGGCTCACCCATCCCGACAAGATCCTCTATCCCGATCAGGGCTTGAGCAAGCGCGAGCTCGCCGAATATCTGGAGGCAGTCGCCAAGCGCATGCTGCCCTTCGCCTCCGGACATCCTTTGAGCCTGGTGCGCTGCCCGCAGGGCATTGGCGGCAAATGCTTCTTTCAGAAGCATTCGACCGGCACGATGCCGGACGGTTTCAAGTCGGTCGCCATTCGCGAGAAGGACGGCGATGAGGCGGGCTATCTTTATGTCGACACCGTGGCCGGCATCGTCTCGGCCGCCCAGATCGGCGCGCTCGAGCTGCATCTGTGGGGCTCGCCAGCCGATGATCTCGAGCATCCCGACCGCCTCGTTCTGGATCTCGATCCGGCCGAGGATGTGGACTTTGCCGAGGTCAAGACCGCCGCCGGCGATTTGCGCGCGCTTTTGGATGCGGCGGGCCTCAAGAGCTTCCCCATGCTGACCGGCGGCAAGGGCATCCATGTCATTGCCCCGCTCGACGGGCGTAATGACTGGGGTGATGTGAAGGCCTTTGCCGAGGGCCTGGCGCGCGGCATTGCCGAACGCAATCCCGACCGGTTCATTGCCAGCGCCAGCAAGGCCAAGCGCAAGGGCCGCATCTTCATCGACTGGCTGCGCAACGAGCGTGGCGCCACCGCCATCGCCCCCTATTCGCCGCGCGCCCGCAAGGGGGCGCCGGTCGCCACACCGGTCTCCTGGAGCGAGCTCTCGCGGGTGAAATCGGCTTCCGCCTTCGATACCGTCGCAATTGTCAAACGGCTGAAAAGATTGAAGAACCATCCCTGGCCGGGCTATCGAACACGGCAGCATATTGGCGAAGAAACGCTCAAAACTATCGCTGCGTGACGAATTGTAACCTGCCACAGCGTCGCCTCAATCGGCCCCCATGTCATGACCGATCGTTTTGTGGGAGTTCTCCATGGATCGCCGTTCGCTTGCTGCCCTGGGCCTGACCGGCCTTGCAGCCGCTGCTACAATTGCCACCCCTTCTTTTGCTCAGGAGTCCAAGACTATGTCGCGCGTCATCTCACTCAACGGACATGGCGAAGTGAAAGCCAAGCCCGACATGGCGGTGATCAATGTCGGCGTGACCACCCAGGCGCAGACCGCGCGCGAGGCTTTGACCGAGAACACCAAGGCGATGGAGAAGATCCTGGCGACCCTCAAGGCCGCCGGCATCGAGGCCAAGGACATCCAGACCTCGAATTTCTCGGTCAATCCGCGCTACCAGTATGACCCGAATAATGTCCAGCCGCCGCGCGTAATAGGCTATGATGTGTCGAACACGCTCGCCGTTTCGGTGCGCAAGCTCGCCACCCTGGGCGAGGTGCTCGACAAGGTCGTCAGCGAAGGCTCTAACCAGATCAACGGCATCATGTTCGCCATTGCCGATACCGGGAAGCTCGAGGATGAGGCGCGCAAGCTGGCTTTCGCCGATGCCGAGCGCAAGGCGAAACTCTATGCCGAGACGACGCGTATCACGCTGGGCCAGATCATGAGCCTGAGCGAAGGCAATATCCAACCGCCGCAGCCAGTCTTCTACGGCAAGGCCATGCGGGCCGATAGCGCGAGCGCTGTTCCGATCGCCGAGGGCGAGCAGACCGTGGCGATCGATGTGAACGTCACCTGGGAGATCAAATAGCGGTAGTCGCATCGGCCCGAAAAGCTCGTGGCCAGGTTAAACCCGGCCATCCCGGTTTTCGGATAAGCCGATGCGCAGAAACGGACGAAAGAGAGTGAAGATCATGGGTTTACGTCATCTGATCATCTTGAGTGTGCTGGCTGGCTTTGCGCCGGCCGCTGTGATGCCCGTCATCTCGACCGAGGCTCAGGCCACCCAGACCATCAAGAAGAAAAAGAAGAAGGTGGTGCAGAATTCGGAGCCCCGGGTGAAGAAGAACTTCCGGGCGCCACTCCCGGGCGAGCCCAATGCCGGCTGGACGGATGACTGCCTCTTCTATTACCAGGTCTATGGCCGCACCCCGCCGATTTGCGGCAAATATGGCCGCTCCTTCATGACCTGGGATAGATAAAGGCCGCCGCCTGCTGTAACTGATCGTGATGCTGACGCGTATTGTCAGGAGAATAGCCTAGCCTTTCCCGTCCTCGGTCAACCAACCTCAGAGCCTCTCGATGCCCGTCTGTGAAGCAGACCCCTGGCGAGTGCAGTATTTCGAGACCATCCCCTGCCCGGCCGACGTCATGATTCCGACCGAGGACTGCGATGCCTGGATCTGGAATCCGCGCGCGAACTGGATTTATGACAAATTGCAGGTGGCGCTGAGCCAGGGCCTCCACTGCGGCCCGCACGGCGTCGTGCCCGAGCGCTTCCCGGTCTTCTCCAAGCCGATCGTCAATCTGAAGGGCATGGGCGTTGCGAGCGGTGCCCTGATCTCGCTTGCCGACTATGAGAGCCACTATACGCCGGGTCATTTCTGGACCGAGATGCTAACCGGTGAGCATGTCTCGACCGATTGCGCCATCGTCAAGGGCGAGATGCGCTGGTGGCGGCATACGACCGGCAATCCCTTCGGCCCCAATGGCATGTTTGATTACTGGATCGTGCATGCCGGCAGCCGGCCGGCGCTGCATGATTATATTAGCGCCTGGGCCGGCAAGCATCTGTCCGACTATACCGGCATGCTCAATGTCGAGACGATTGGCGGACGCATCATCGATGCGCATTTGCGCTTCGCCGATCAATGGCCCGATCTCTATGGCAAGGGCTGGGTCGAGGCGCTGGTCAGGCTCTATGCCGAGAAGCGCTGGCATTTCCCTGAGGAAGGCAGGCGGCGCGACGGCTATTCCGTCGTGCTGTTCGGCCGCCACGGCCAGCATTTCCGCCATCCCTCACCTGAAATGGCGGCGGCGGTGCGCGCCATGCCTGGCGTGTCGAGCCTGCAGATCACCTTCCACGAAGACAAGGCCCCTGAAGATCACGCCGCCCCGCCGGGCGGCTTCCGGCTCGCCATCATCAATTGCCATGATCTCGAGCAAGGCTTCGCCGCCCGCCGCCATCTGGCCCAAGCCTTCCCGGCCGAGGATATTCTCTGGCCCGACAGCGCGCCAGTCCCCGCGCTCGCGACCGACACGCCGTAATCATTTTACCCTCACCCTTGCGGGGAGGGCACTCGACGCCCCTCAGCGCTCCCCATTATTTCCCTTCTCCCGCTTGCGGGAGAAGGTGCCCGAAGGGCGGATGAGGGTGTTGGTTCAGCATGCAGCGGACCTTTGATATTGGGCTTCCTTCGGCTCAAGGGAAGCATCGGCACGAAGGACACCCTCATCCGGCGCTTCGCGCCACCTTCTCCCGCAAGCGGGAGAAGGGGAAGCAGTTAGCGGCGTCCACAGAAATGCGATACCCTACCCTTGCGGGAGCGGGAAACGCGCTCTTCACCCGCTGGCTACCGGCTCGCCATAGTGCTCGACTGTCGGAAACGGCTCGTAGAAATGATGCAGAAGCCGCTTCCATTCGCCATAGCGCTCTGAGCCGCGGAAGTCTTGCGTATGCGCTTCGAGCGTCTGCCAATGGACGAGCAGCAGGTATTTGCCTTTTGCCTCGAGGCAAGCGCGGACCTCGAGCTTGATGAAGCCAGGCGTCGCCTTGATGAGCGGCAGCGCTTCCCGCATCGCCACCTCGAATTGGGCTTCGAGGCCCGGCTTCACCTGCAATAGCGCATGTTCGAGAATCATGGGGCTCGCTCCTGTTCCTGTCCGGCAACTCTCTATAGTCTCCCATCCAGGCTCGGAAGGATGAAAGAGACGCAAAGCAATGATCGAAATATTCGTGAGACCAACCAGCGCCACAAGGCGGGCGACCGTTATGCTGGAAGAGTCGGGCCTGGCCTACCGGACAATCCCTGTTCCCTTCGGGTCGACCGATGAAGCCTTCCTCGCCACGGGTTCGCGCGGCCGCACCCCGGCGCTCGTCGATCGCGACACGGCGGATGGGCGTCCTCTCGCTTTGACCCAGTCCAACGCCATACTGCTCTATCTCGCCCAGAAATCCGGCAAGCTGATACCCAAGGATTATCGGGCAAGGGCGCGCTGCTATGAATGGATGATGATGCTGGCGACAGACATCTATCCGCCCTTTGCCGCTGTCTACTTCATGACCTGGGTCAAGCCTGAGCCCTATATGGAAGCGGCCGCCTGGTTCGAGGACCGCACCATCGCGGAATATGAAGCCTTCGACCGGCATCTGGGCGAGAACGAATATGTGGCGGGCGAGGAATTCAGCATCGCCGACATTGCCGGCTACCCGCCGGCCGCCCTCGGCCTGGAAGATCTGCCGGCCTTGCGGCGTTTCAAGAATCTCCGCGCCTGGATGGATCGCATCGCCGCGCGCCCAGCGGTGCAAAGGGGCATGGCGGCTACGGGTGAAGGACGGCCGGCAGGGTTGATCTCTCAGCGTAGCTAGATAGCGACAGATGTGGAGCAGCCAACCGTCTTCACAGAGAGCGCGAATTTCCGTTCCCCTCCCCCTTGCGGGTAGGGGTATCGCACATGAAGATTTTCTGGGGATGCCGCTGGTAGCTTCCCCTTCTCCCGCTTGCGGGAGAAGGGAAATATTGAGGAGCTCTGAGGGACGTCGAGTACCTGCCCACCTCATATGCGATAGCGCGCCCGCAAGGGGGAGGGGAATAGCGGATCACACCACCGTCCATCTCCGCTCGGCCTCGACGAAGACGTTGAGTTCGCCCTGCGAGATGTCGAACCAGGCGCCATTGAGCGTGAGCTGGCCCTTGCTCTCGCGCACCCGCACCCACGGGAAGGTGCGCAGATTGGCGAGCGAATGCTCGACCGAGGCCTGCTCGACGAGGGTCAGCCGTTCCGCCGGGCCGTGGTGATGCTCGACGGTCTCTGCCACATCGCGCACCCCCGCCAGCCACTTGCCGATGAAGTCACCCGTGCTCAAGGGATCGCCCGGTTCGGTGATGGCCCTTATGCCGCCACAGCGGCCATGGCCCATGATCACGATGTGCTGCACGCCGAGCTGCAGGACCGCGAATTCGAGCGCGGCGCTGGTCGAGTGATGGCGCCCGTCCGGCGCATAGGGCGGCACCAGGTTGGCGACATTGCGCACCACGAAGATCTCTCCTGGCCCCGCATCGAAGATCGTCTCGGGTGCGGCACGCGAATCGCAGCAGGCGATCATCATGATCGAGGGCTTCTGCTGGCCTTCGCCGAGCCTCCTGTAACGCTCGGCCTCCGCCATGTAGCGTCCGGCCCGGAAGCTGGCATAGCCGTCGAGAAGCCGCTGCGGAAAGTTGACGCTGTGGCTCATAGCTCCCTCATCCAGAATTGCAGCTGGTGGTCCGTTTCGGCCGAAGCGCCGATCTCGATCCAGCGATAGGTTGCGGTAGCTCCTTTTAAGGGCCGGTAACCCCTCTTTGTCCAGAACTCATCAAGGGAGCGATATTCGGCCGCTGTTCATAGTCGAGCGAGCCGTCATAGAGATAAGGATAGGCCCGGAAGACCTCGATCCTGAGTCTCGCCAGGGCATCGAGGCCCTGATCGAGCCTGCCGCCGGTCAATATTTCGCTGCTGATCCCGCCCATTCTTCCGGCGAGCTACCGCATCAGAGCGGAAAGTGCAAATCCAGGTGGGTGCCAAAAAGAAGAGAGCGCCGGGTGCTGTCGCGGCGCTCTCATTTGTCCTGCCCCTCATTCCGCAATCTTTACGCAACACTGTTGCGAAACGAGGGCTCTCTTGAAGTCCTGGAGATCATCGCCCGTCTTCACGACAGGCATATGTCAGTTTCGTAATTCCTTTTTTGAATCTGCTTTCAAGGTCTTAACCGTGTTGCTTGATTCACTTCGCGAAGCATCGGACAGAAAAGTGCGAAGCGGTTTTCGGATAATCCGATGCGCATTCAAAAAGGTAGAGCGCCGGACAGATGCGAACCGAATGTACGGCGCGCCCTACCCGCCGATTGGCCCGCCATCCTCACGCGTGATCACCACCACTGAAGGCCTGGGCGGCACCTTGTCGTCGAAATCGGGCCAGCGCGTCGAGAGCGCATCGATATTTTCGGACCCTTCCGCCGGATGCTGCACCGAGACGAACATCGTGGCGCCGTCCGGCGTGAAGGCAGGGCCCGTCGCTTCGGCTTCCGTGGGGCAGCAGAACAGCGCCTTGGGCAATGCGCGTGCCGGTCCGTCGGTGTCGACCGCAAAGATGCCGTCGGCAAGATCGAAGTCATTCATGCCGTCGGTGGCGACGAACATGCGGCCCTTGGGATCGAAGGCGATGTTGTCGGGTGTCATGAAGAAGCCGTCGGCCGTCGTGTCGGGATGGAACTTGGCGCCGGTCTCGGGCTTCGAGGGATCGCCGCACAGCATGAGGATGTCCCACTTGTACTGCGCCGCTGAATGATCGGCCTCCTTGCCTTCGCCAGGCGGGATCAATTCGACGATATGGCCCCACTTGTTCTCGGGCCGCGGATTGGCGGGATTGAGATTGTCGGGCTTGCGCTTGGCCGATTTGGTCAGCACCGCATAAACGCGTCCCGACACCGGATTGGTCTCGAAGTCCTCAGGCCTGTCCATGCCGGTGGCACCCAGCTTGTCGGCGGCGAGCTGAGTCTTGATCAGCACTTCGCCCTGGTCGGCGAAGCCGTTCTCCGCCGTGAGCGGACCCTGGCCATGGACCAGCGGCAGCCAGTTGAGCGTGCCGTCGGCCTCGAACTTCGCGACGGAGAGCACACCCTCATCGAGAAGGCCCATATTGGCCTTGCGATCAGCCGGATTGACGGGCTTGGCCGAGACGAAGCGGTAGAGATATTCGCCGTGATCGTCATCGCCCATATAGACCGCGACTCGCCCATCCTTGTTGAGAACGACGGTGGCACCCTCATGTTCCAGACGCCCGAGCGCGGTGCGCTTCACCGGCAACGAGTTCGGCTCATAGGGGTCGATCTCGACCACCCACTGGAAGCGGTTCAGCTCGTTGGGCTCTTTTTCGACATTGAAGCGGTCGTCGAAGCGCGCGAAGCCGTAATAATCGGCCCCTTCAAAGCCGATCCGCTCGAACAGGTCCTTATGCGGCGTCTTGCCGGCATCGCCGCCGAAGAAATCGTACGCCGATTCCTCGCAGGTCAGGATCGTGCCCCAGGGCGTATAGCCGCCACCGCAATTGGCCATGGTGCCGTGCACCTTGGTCCCGGTCGGATCGGCCTTGGTCTTGAGCTGCTCATGGCCGGCGACCGGCCCTGAGATCATCATCTCGGTCTCGACCGTGATGCGCCGGTTGAGCGGCGAATTGCCGACGAGCTGCCATTTGCCGTCCTTCTTCTCGATCTCGGCGACGGTGTGACCGACGGCCGATTTGCACACTTCGACATGCGCCTGGCTCATGGCCTTGCCCAGCGTCTCGTCATCCTTGGCGATGAAGCCCGGGAACATGACATGCGGATTGGGATATTCGTGATTGACGCAGAGCAGCCCGCGCTCGGACGAGCCTGAGCCATAGGGCATTGGCAAATAGCCGACGAAATCATTGTTATAGCCGAATTGCCGGGCCTGCGAGGTGCCCGTCTGCTGGGTCGCGTCGAAGTCGGCCGCATCGGCGGTGAGCTTGTCGCCCCAGCGCAGCAGCACGTCGGCCTTGTAGCCTGGCGCCACGTGATGGGTCTTGTCATAGACGCGCTTGAGCTCGGTGAAGGTAAGCGATGACTGCGTGCCGCCGGCGATCGCTTCGCCGCCGAAGATCGAGCCGGCGAAGCCCGGCGCGATAGCGGCCGTGGCGGCCACCGCGGCACTGCCTTTCAATATGTCGCGGCGCGACAGCCTCTCGGCGAGAACGCTGCGGAAATCGGGGGAAGATGTCCTGCTGCGGTTATCTGAATTGTGCTGCGTCATGGGCGCCTCCTGGGTTCGCGAGCCTGGGTGAGAACTCCCAAGCTCCCTTTCCCGCATGGAGGGCGGATGACGGTTCCGCGACAGCACGATGTCAGTCCACAGAAGCGAATTCCGAATCGAATTCAAGCTGTTGCGGCGATCGCCTGAATCATTTTGCGAGCTTCATCTTGTCTTTGACCTTGCGCACCAGCGCCTGAAACCGGGGATGCGAGCGCAGCGAATCAAGGTCGCTGTCATGCGTGGATCGCTCCTGCAGCCGGCCACGGATCAAGGGGACAGCCCGCTCGAGCAGTTCGATCGCCATGTCCGCCTCGCCGATGAGCGCATAAGCGCAGGCGGCATTGTATCGGGTGAGGACATCATCGGGCTCGAGCAATAGCGCGAGCGACGCCCAGTCCCTGGCGCGCGACTTCTCCCCCAACCTGGCGAGTGCGGTCGCGCCAAGTGCGGCCGCATTGGCATGCTCGGGATGCCGCTCGAGCTCACGCTCGATCTTTTCGAGACTGCGGCGCAGCGCTCTGTCCGCCTCGTCCTGGCGGCCGAGATCCTTGTAGGCCTGCGCCAGCAGGATCGGGCATCTGATGTCGTCAGGCCGCGCGGCGGCGGCCCGCTCGAAATAACCTGCCGCCTCGGCATAGCGTCCCTGCGCCTGGCACAGGCGCGCATAGAACTTCAGCACTTCGAACAGATTGGGGTCGAGGCCCATCGCCAGCTCGAATTCGCGCTCGGCCTCCTTGTGATATTCAAGCGTCGAAAGTGCCAGGCCGCGCGAGGCGTGCGCTTCGGCAAGGCTCGGATCGAGCTCCAGCGCCTTCGTGCTGGCGGCCAGGATGCTTTCCGGCGTCGCCTCGGAATAGCTCGACATATAGAGCTCCGACTCGCAGTCGGCGAGGCCCGCATAGGCTTGCGCATAATTCGCATCGAGCTGAATCGCCCGCTGGAACAACCGCTTGGCGATTTCGAGGCTGGCCTTAGTCTGCCGATGGAAGAACTGCCGCGCCCTCAGGCAATGCTGATAGGCCTGGACATTTGCCGTCGGCACCTTGCCGATCGCCTCGCGCTCGCTCGCCAGGAGCCTGACGCGCAGCGACTCGACGATCCGGTGGGTGATCTCGTCCTGGACGAGGAACACATCGGTGAGGTCGCGGTCATAGCGCTCCGCCCACAGATGGCCTCCGGTCTCACCATCGATCAGCTGGGCCACGATCCGCACCCGCCCGCCGGCCTTGCGGATGCTGCCTTCAAGCGCATGGCGCACACCCAGCTCCTTGCACAGGCTCTGCATATTCACGGCCGCGCCCTTATAGGCGAAGGTCGAGTTGCGCGCCGGCACGAACAGCCCGGAGATCTTGGAGAGATCGGTGATGAGGTCCTCGGTGATGCCGTCGCTGAAATATTCCTGTTCCGGATCGCCGCTCATATTGATGAAGGGCAGGATCGCGATCGAGGCTTCCGGCCTGGCTGGCGGCGCCTGCTCACTGCCCGAGGGGCCCTCTACCTCCGCACTCTCGACCGGCGCCACGAAGCGGAAGCCCCGGCCATGCAGCGTGCGGATGATTTTCTGGTCGTTGCCCGTATCGTTGACGGCCTGCCGCGCCGCCTTCACCCGGCTGCTCAGGGCCGATTCCGACACGATGCGTTCCTTCCAGATTGCCTTGTAGAGGTCGTCCTTGGTGACGGTCCGGTCGCGGTTCTCGACGAGATAGCGCAACAGGTCGAAAACCTGGGGCTCGATTGGCCTGACGACGTCGCGGCAGCGCAGTTCATAGCGCTCCGTGTCAAGCTCGCAATCGGCAAATCTGTAGATCACTGATGAATCCTCAGGGGTTAACGGACCGAATCCAGCAAATCCTCATGAAATCTCCAAGCTGTGTCCCAGCATCCCGGGCCGGGCTTTGTTACCTTGAACCCATCAGAATGAACGGAGCAAGGCAATGAAACGCACCGATTTGACGCATCTGCAAGTTCCGGCAACCGGTCGCTGGCGGATCGTGACCACCCCCGTCACAGTCCTTCTGAAGGCCCTGAAGGCGAGGCGAGACACGTATCATTTATCGCGCCTGAACGACTATCTCCTGCGCGATATGGGCATCGCCCGCGACGAAATCGAGCCCGCTCGCCGCTCTAACCCGTCATCATACCGATGATTGGCTCAGTCTCTGTCAGCAGCAGATTTCGATTCAGGTTCAGGAGCTTGAGCCCTGGACTTGAATCAATTTGCGAACCCTATTCGCCTAGACCTGGCGGGTCCGGTCCTTGAGATTGTAATGGGCCGAGACGCGGGTGATCTGGCCGTTCCTGATGCGAAAGTACCGCCGGTTTAGCCGGTGATGCGCCTTACGGCAATGAGATGCCGAAAGTGTCGCGGAAGCCGGCAATGCCCTTGGGCGTGAAGGCGACGGCCCGGCTGTCGCGGCCGCGCTTGATCCAGCCGAGATCGAGACAGCGCTGACACAGGGCGGCACCCAGCCTGCCTGCCAGATGCGAGCGCCTTTCGCTCCAGTCGAGGCAGGTGCGGCAGAGCGGGCGCGAGTTCTTCGGATTATCGAGCGCGAGGCCGAAATCACGGAAGAACTGGTGCCCCTCCTCGGTGATGGCCGCCGCCCCGTCGGAAAGCACGATGTACTCACGCGCGCTCAGTCTGTCGGCCAGGCTAACGGCCAGCCAGCCGGCCAGGTGATCGTAGCAGATGCGCGCCTTGCGCAGCGCCTCATCCTTGGGGCCCGTCGGGCGATGCCGTTTCGGCCCATTGGCGGCAACGATCATCAGCGCCTCCATCGCGGTCGCGATCTCTTGCGAGGCGAGACGGAAATAGCGGTGGCGGCCCTGCTTCTCGAGCGCGATGAGGCGGGCATCGGTGAGCTTGGCCAGATGGCCCGAGGTCGTCTGCGCGCTCACCCCTGCATGCCAGGCAAGCTCGCCCGCGGTCAGCGCCCGGCCGTCGGCCAGCGCCTGAAGGATATTGGCCCGCGCCGGATCGCCAATAAGGGCGGCGACCTCGGCCAGGCTGTTCCCAGAAATGATATTCGTCATCAGGCAAATATAGGCCCAAGGCGCTTGCCGGTCAGCAAAGAATGCTTCGGTCCCGGCCGAAGCATTTGGAGGAGACTAGCTGCGTGACCCATGTCAAAGACAGAGGCATTCCCAGCCATGAGGATCACGAAGATGACCGCCTCCGTCGAGCGTCCCTTGTTGCCCGAGCTCCTACTCCTCGCCGCCCTCGCGACCTTGTGGGGCGCCTCCTACACCTTCATCAAGATCGGGGTCGCCACCATCCCGCCCCTGACCTTCATCGCGGCGCGCACGCTGATCGCCGCCCTCATCCTCTTGGGCGTGCTGCGGCTCCGGGGCCCGTCGATGCCGCGCGACCTCTTGACGTGGAAGCGTTTCGCCATCCAGGCGGCCCTCAACAGCGTGCTGCCCTTCACCCTCATCGCCTGGGCCGAGCTCAGCCTCGATGCAGGGCTCGCCGTAATCCTCAATTCGACGACGCCGATCTTCACCTTCCTCATCACCATCGCCATCACCCGGCATGAGCCCACCACCTTGCGCAAGTTCCTTGGCGTCATTGCCGGCATGGCCGGCATCTGCCTCATCATTGGCATCGAGGCCCTGAACGGCGTCGGCCGCGAGCTCATGGCCCAGCTTGCCATCATCATCGCCACCGTCAGCTATTCCGGGGCGGCGATCTTCGGCCGCAATTTCAAGGATCTCGATCCGATGATGCCGGCCGCGGGCTCGATGGTCTGCGGCGCCGCCATGCTGATCCCCTTGAGCCTCGTCCTCGACCGCCCCTGGACGTTGACGCCCTCCACCGATTCGCTGCTCGCCCTGCTGGCGCTCGCCGTTTTCTCGACCGCACTCGCCTTCTGCCTCTTCTTCCGCCTCGTCCACACGCTGGGCTCGGTCGGCACCACGGCGCAGGCCTATTTGCGCGTGCCGATCGGCGTGGCGATCGGGGCTTATTTCCTGTCCGAGAGCCTGAGCGACACCGCCTGGATCGGGCTCGTCTGCGTGGTCGCCGGCGTCGCCGCCATGACGCTACCAGGGAATATCTCTATTCCGTCTCTTGGAACGTATAGAAGATGACGCTCAAATCGGCCGCGGGCACAAAATCCTTCGCATGCCATTCGAAACGCGTCGGTGAGACCTTCTTCGCTTGCGCAGGGCAGAAGGCGGCAAGCGCCTTTTCATCCGGCTTCTCGACGCTCAGATTGAAGCTGCGGATGGGCCCTTTCCAGTACTTGGCGGTGGTCAGCACATAGCCGACGGTCGCGACCTCGTAATATCCGCCTTTGGCCTTGCGCTTGGCGATACTTGCGCGCAGCGCCGCATCGACGCAGGCCGCGTCCGCGCTTTCACCGACTTCGTAACTGTCGCCGTAATCGGCCGGGAAGCCGGCGATCGGCACATAGGAAATCGACACCTTCGTCTCGCCCGGATGGAAATCCTGTTGCCATTCGAAAGCGACTTGATAGTCCCATTGCGGCCAATAGGTTGGCTCGCCATAGCTTTCGCCCTGACCGACGGCGCCGAGAGCGATCAGCTCATCCAGCGCAGCCTTCGGCACTTTCCTGAGCAGCGCGTTGACGTCATCGACGAGCATGTGGAGCGGCAGGCCGAGTTTGGTGATCTTTTCCGTGATATCGGTGTCTTTCACCACAGCGCGGGCGAAGGGCTGGGCTTTCACTTCCTTGCCGTCGACCGCGACCTTGAAGCCCATATAGTTTTCGGGCGCAGCGCCTTCCGGCAGGATCTCCCGCAACGCACCCGAATCGTCGCCAACGGGCACGGCTGGCATTGGAAAGCCGATGGTGACCGTCTGGGCCACATCGGCGTCCGATTTGTAACGATAGTTGACAGTGATCTTATCGAGCGCCACCGCGAGATCCTCGCGCAGGATCGACACGGTGTCGGATTGCTTGAAGACGAGGCCACCGGCCTTACGCTCGATAGTAGCGCCATTGGCAAGAACCACCGGGGCAGTGAAAGCCAGCCAGAGGATGGCGAAGAGCAGCCGGCTCATTTCTTTTTGCCTTTCTGCGAACTGTCGTCGTCCTGCAGGTGGAAGCGGTGCAGCATGCGGTGATAGAGCGGCGACAATGCGAGGCCGGCAATGCCGAAGATGACGATGCCGGAGATGATCGCATAGAGGCCGGCGAAGATCTTGCCGCCCTCCGTGTTGAGCGCCTGCACCGGTCCCATGCCGGACAGGATCATCGCCGCATTGACGAAGGCATCGACGAAGCCCATGCCCTCGAAGCCGCTATAGCCGGCCATGCCGATGACGAGCCAGATGACGATGAAGCCGGCACTCCACAGCCCATTATGGGCAAGCCGCATGGCGAAGCTGCTGCGCGGCGCGAGCGGGTCGCCTTTCGATTCGAAATGAAAGGGATGGAGCATGGCTGGACCTGACAAGGCTCGCATGACCGCCATGTGACGTCAATCGAGCCGCGTGATAGTCTCATCCCATGGCCTCCGCCGCTCACCACGACCAGCGCAGGATCACCCGTCTTTCCCATGAAGGCGAAGCGGGTGCCTGGGAGCTCCTGCGTACCCTGCCCCATCCTTCGCTCACGCCCTATGTGATCGATTATTCGGGCTATCGCGAGAGCGGGGCCAAGGAGATATGGCGGCGCGAATTGCCGGTGAGCTTCATTCCGCTCATCATCAATTTCGCCGAACCCTTCACCATCCGCGACGGGCCGGAGACCGAAGCCCGCTTTGGCAGCTTCGCCGCCGGCGTCTATGCCGGACCGGTGATCGTCGGATCGCAAGGCAATGCCTGTTGCCTGCAGGTGAATTTCTCGCCGCTTGGCGCCTACCGCTTTTTTCATCTCTCGCAGGCCGAGCTCGCGGGGCGAACCCTTGCCCTTGATGATCTCCTGGGCTCTGCCGCAATGCGCCTCATCGCCGAGCTTCATGATGCGCCAGACTGGCCGGAGCGTTTTGCCTTGCTCGATACATTCATTGCCGGCCGGTTCGAGAAAGCCCGCGCGCCCAGCGCCACGGTGCGCGAGGTCTGGCACGGGCTCGTCGATACGCATGGCGCGGTGTCCGTAGGCTCCCTCGCCAGGCAAGCACAGGTCAGCCGCCGCCATCTTGCGCAATTGTTCCGCGCCGAGATCGGCACGACGCCCAAGACCATGGCGCGCATCCTGCGTTTCGAGCATGCCCGCGATCTGGCGCGCAGCGTGCCGCGCCTCAGCTGGGCCGACCTCGCCTATGAAGCAGGCTACGCCGATCAGGCGCATCTCGTGCGCGAGTTCAGGGAGCTGTCGGGCCTGCCCCCGGGCGAATTGCTGGGACGCGACCACACCGAAACCGGCGTTCTCGAGCAATAGGCAACGAGATCACATTTCTTCAATACGTTGACGCCCATCATCGTCATGATCTGGCCGTTCAATCGCAGGAGACGACGACCATGGCCGATATTGCCACCACCAAGACCCCCATCCTCTATCCCACCATGACCTATCGTGACGCTGCAAGGATGATCGACTGGCTCGAGCGCGCTTTCGGCTTCAAGAGACACGTCGTCTACAAAGGCGATGACGGCAAGGTCATGCATGCCGAGCTCGCCTTTGGTGCAGGCCTCGTCATGATGGGCGATGCCAAGGATGACACGGCCTTCGGCAAGCTGGTGCGCCCGCCCAAGGACGTTGGCGCGTCGACCCAATCGGTTTACATCGCCGTGCCGGATGCCGATGCGGTCTTTGCCACCGCCAAAGCGGCAGGCGCTGAGATCGTGATGGGGCTCACCGACCAGCCCTATGGCAGCCGCGATTTCATCTGCCGCGATCCGGAAGGCCATGTCTGGTGCTTCGGCACCTACGCGCCGAGAGTTGGCGAGGCCGCTTGATTTCCCCTTCTCCCGCGTGCGGGAGAAGGTGCCCGGAGGGCGGATGAGGGTGTCCCTTAAGTCTGGTTCCAGCGGCGCAGCACCGGCTCGCTCATATCGTGCTCATAGCCCAGCACCGAAAGGCTCGCCGTGTCGAGCACGAACAGCGCGCCGTCCGCTGCCGAAAGACCAAGCCAGCGGGCGGTGAGCGTGCGCAGGAAATGCGCCGATGAGAACACCAGCACATCGCCGCCGACCGCCCGCAACTCGGCCACCATGCGCTGGGCCCGCGCGCCTGCCTCGGCAACACTCTCGCCTTCCGGGCAACCGTCGCGGAACAGGCTCCAGCCGGGCCGCTTGAGAAGGATCTCAGCTGTCTTGAGCCCTTCATAGGCGCCGTAATCCCATTCGGCGAGATCGGGCTTCGTCAGCGCGACGGCGCCAAATCCGGCAAGCTCCGCCGTGCGCCGGGCGCGCCTGGACGGGCTCGACCATACCGCGGCGAAGCTTTTGCCGCTGAGCCTTTCCCCGACCCGGCGCGCCGCATCCTCGCCCTTGGGGGTCAGCGGAATATCGCTGCGCCCCGTATGCTTGCCGCTGGCGCTCCACTCCGTCTCGCCATGCCGCACCAGCGTGATTTCGGGAAAGTGGCTGGCCATCATCACACCGCCATGCCGGCCTTGAGACCTTCATAGACGGCTTCCTCGGCGGTGCGCGCCGACAGGCAGTCGCCGACGAGATAATGCTCGAAGCCCTGCGCCGTCTCGGTCAGCGAATCCTCCGGCGCATTGGGACAGGCGAGCACGATCGTGTCGACATCTTCGAGCACCACGGGCTCCTGCGCCGCGGTGTGGAGGAAATAGGCCGTCGTCGCATCGGCGCCATAGAGCCGCATCATCGGCAGCATCTTGACGCCGAGCCGGTGCAGGCGGGCGAGATGGGCATCGCGCGTATAATTCTGGATGGCGATGCCGGCCGACAGCCCGTTGACCGCGAGCCTGACATCGACGCCTTCGCTGGCGAGCTTCTCGGCGATGCCGAGCCCGATCCAGTCGGCGAGCCAGTCATAGATGACGACGCGCGATCCGGTCTTCTCGCCTTTCAGCACATCGACCGCATGAAGCACATGCGCGCCTTCGTCGATCTCGGCCGGCGGGCGCTGCGGCAGCGAGCCCGAGGCGAGGATCACCGCATCGGGCGCCTCGTCTTTCAGAAATTGCGGTGTCACCGCTTTGCCTTTCACGATCCGGACGCCTGAGCGCTCGGCCTCGCGTGTCAGATTCGTGATGATGCCGCCGAATTCGCTGCGGGCGGGAAGCAGCTGCGCCAAGCGCGCCTGGCCGCCGAGCTGCGTCTCCTTTTCATAGAGCGTCACCTGGTGGCCGCGCTCGGCCGCGACCGCTGCCGCCTTGAGGCCGGCCGGACCGCCGCCCACCACCATCACCCGCTTCGCCCGCGACGCTTTGGCTTTCGTCCCATAGACAAGCTCGCGCCCGGTCTCGGGATACTGGATGCAGGAGATCGACAGGCCGAGCTGGAAATGCCCGATACAGGCCTGGTTGCAGGCGATGCAGGCGCGGATGTCGTCGGTGGCGCCCGCTTTCGCCTTGTTGGCCATTTGCGGATCGCAGATCATCGCCCGCGTCATGCCGCACATGTCGGCCGCCCCTTCGGCGATCACCTTCTCGGCCTCATGCGGCTGGTTGATGCGCCCGGCGACGAACACCGGCTTGCCGAGCGCCTGCTTGAGCTTCCGCGCATAGGGTGCCACATAGGCATTCTCGATCAGCATCGGCGGCACGATATGGATGGCGCCGCCTTGCGAAGCGGATGTGCCGGCGATGACGTTGAAATAATCGAGATCATCCTTGAGGAGACGGCAGGCGGCCATCGTCTCGTCTTCATGCAGGCCATCGGCATCGATCTCATCGCCCGAGAGCCGCATGCCGATGATGAAATCCTCCGGCACTTGCTTGCGCGCCGCCTGCGCCGCCTCGCGAGTGAAGCGGATGCGGTTCTCGAGCGCGCCGCCGAACCGGTCCGCGCGGCGGTTGACGCGCGGATTGAGGAACTGTGCGGGCAGATAGCCATGGGAGCCTACTATCTCGACGCCATCTGCACCCGCTTCAGCCATGCGCCGCGCCACTTGCCCATAGCCCTCGATGATCTCCTCCACCATGGCGAGCGACATGGCGCGCGGCGCGGTGCGGAAACGTTCGGAGGGTGAGAACGACGGCGCGAAGGCAGCCTGCGCCACGCCTTCCGGCCGCCCCAGCAATTCGCGCCCCGGGTGGAAAAGTTGCACGAAGACCTTGGTGCCCTCCTTGTGGATCGCCTCGATCATGCGGGCGAAGGGCTTGATGCAGCCATCATCGGTGCCCATCAGCAGATCATCGGTGTAGCGCGCCGATTCATGCACGCCCACCACTTGCACGACGATGAGGCCGGCGCCGCCCTTGGCGCGCGCCACATGATAGGCGGTAAGCGCTTCCGACGGCAGATAGTTTTCGGGCAGATAGGTGTCATGCCCGGTCGAGAATATCCGGTTGCGAAACTCGGTCTTCTTGACCTGGTAAGGGGTGAAAAGATTGGGAAAGAGCTTGGACATGGAAGGACCTAAGCAAAAAGCGTGGGCGACGGAAAGGGTCAGGGTAGCGCCTAGCCCCGCTCAAGCAGGATCACCTCATCGCCCATGAAGCGGGTGCGGCAATATTCGCGGTAGCCGTTCTTGGCGGCGAGCTTGAGCGAGGGCACATTGGCGGGATCGATGATACACACGCTACGCCCCTTGCACTCAGCATCGAACCACCGCAACGCCGCCGCGACGGCTTCCGATGCATAGCCCTTGCCGTGGAAGTCGGGCTCCAGCACCCAGCCCATTTCGGCGACGCCATGGATCGAAGGCTCGATGGCGCGGTGGAAATCGCCAAAGCCGATATCGCCGGCAAAGCGCCCGGACCCCTTCTCCTCGACCGCCCAATAGCCGAAGCCGAGCAGCGGCCACAGGCCGCGATAGCGCAGCAGCCTCGTCCAGCATTCATCCGGCGGCTTGCGCTTGCCGCCGATATAATGGATCACCGCCTCTTCCGACCACATGGCGAGGAGTGCTGGAAAATCATCGACAGTATGCGCCCGCAGCCTGAGCCGCGGCGTTTCAAGAACCGGAACATCCATTATCGGCTGCGCCCGTCGAATTTCTTGATCCTCACCTCGCCGGGCTCGAAGCCTTCGACGCAGCGCATATTGATCGACGCCATAGCCATGCCATTGGGCGCCTTCGCCTCGCCATAGGGGCCGCAGCCGCATTGCGCGCAGAAATGATGGCGGATGCGATGGGTGTTGAAGGTGTAGGTCGACAGATTCTTCTCATCGGTCTTGAGCACGAACTTGTCGCGCGGCACGAAGGCCATGAGGTGGCCGCGCTTCGCGCATAGCGAGCAATTGCATTCGATGACTTCGGCGACTGGCGCATCGCTGTCGAATTCGAAGGCGATCCGCCCGCAATGACATCCGCCACTATAATGCATCGAGCACCTCCCTAGGGTATCACCCTCACCCTGAGGTGCGAGCGAAGCGAGCCTCGAAGGGTATACTTCGGCACTCTCGCTCTATCCTGAGGGATGCTTCGAGGGCCGCTTCGCGGCCACCTCAGCATGAGGATGCTGGAAAAGATTGTCGTCACGTTCTAGCGGCGCGAGTCACATCGGGCAAGCCGTCGGGAGCCGCCTCATTGAAACAGCCGAGCTCACCTTTCAGCTTGTCGATCAGCCAGGATGCCGCCGGACCCGGCTGCCGGTCATTGCGATGCATGGCGAAGAAGGGGTTCGTCACCGTGCCGTAGGGTTCGATATCGAGTGCGACGAGACGGCCTCGCGCGAGGTCATCGGCGATCATCCAGCCCGGCAGGCGGCCCCAGCCCAGCCCGCCGCGGATCATCAGATGCTTGGTGTGCATGTCGGTGAGCCGCCAGGTGCGCAAGGCGAAGACGCCGAAGGCCTGTCCGCGCGTGCGCTCCGACTGGTCGGTGACGACAAGCTGCGTATGCTCGCGCAGCTCCTCGGCCGGGATGCGGCCCTTGATCTGCGCCAGCGGGTGTTGGGCCGCCGCCACCGGCACCAGACTGATGAAGCCGATCTCGATGAGGCGCACATCCGCTTCCCCCAGGAGCCCGCCGACGCCGAGATCTGCCTTCTCATTGGCCACGAGATCGGTGATGAGGCCAAGCGAGCCGACATGGAGGTTGACCGACACCGTCGGGAACTCGACCTCGAAGGCGGTGAGCGTGCGGATCAGCACCGGTGCCGGCAGGACGGAATCGATCGCGATGGCAAGATCGCTTTCAAGCCCGCGGGTATGGCCCTCGACCCTGGCGCGGATGCGCTGCAGCACGCCCGACATTCTTCGCGCCTCTTCGAGGATCGCCCTGCCCATGTCGGTGAGGCTCGGCTCGCGCGTGCCTTCGCGGGTGAAGAGCTTGACGCCGAGCTGCGCCTCGAGATTGGCGATGCCATAGCTGATGACCGACTGCGCCCGATTCAGCTTGCGTCCGGCGGCCGAGAAGCTGCCGGTTTCGGCCACGGCTTGCAGGATTTCGAGCTGGTCGACGGTGGGATGCGGCTGCATGATATATCCATTCTCTAGATGGAACAGATCAATATTATACCAGTTTTTCCAATAGGTCGAGGCGTCCATATTCAATCGCGTCAGTTCACTTCAACGCGAAAGATCAATCCCATGTCCATCCTCCTCGTCACCTCGAGCCCGCGTGGATCCGCCTCGCATTCGACCCGTGTCGCGACCGACCTCGCGAAAAAACTCAACCAGACCGATCCTTCAGCCGCGCTCGTCGTCCGCGATCTCGCCAGCAATCCCCTGCCCCATATCGATGTGGATTATTCCTCCGGCATCTACACGCCGGCCGAGAACCGCACCCCGCGCCAGGCCGAGGTGGTCGGCGTCTCCGATGCCGCCGTCGATGAGCTCCTGGCCGCCGATGCGGTCATCATCGCCACCGGCCTCATCAATTTCAGCATCTCCTCGACCTTGAAGTCGTGGATCGATCACATCGCCCGCGCCGGCCGCACCTTCTCCTACGGCAAGGATGGTCCCAAGGGCCATGTGACCGGCAAGAAAGTCTATATCGTGCTGGCATCGGGCGGCGTCTATTCGGAAGGCCCTGCCGTTCCGCTCGACCATGCCGTTCCCTATTTGCGCACCGCCCTTGGCTTCATCGGCCTCACCGACATCGAGGTCATTCGCGTCGAGGGCGTCGGCATGGGCCCGGAGGCCACTGACAAGGCGTTGAACAAGGCGACGGACCGGGTCGATCAACTGGCCTTGGCAGCGCGGAACTCGAACCTCGCCGCCGCCGTCGCTGCCTGATTTCACTTGCTTTTTAACGCGCCGCCCCGGCACAAAATGCCGCGGGCGGCGTTGTCTTTCCATGGAACTGGAACAAGGTCCCGAAGGGCAAACCATCGCGCAATTGCGCGCAGAGGCCCGCACCTGCCGGCGCTGCCCGCTCTACCGCAATGCCACCCAGACTGTTTTCGGTGAAGGTGCGAGCCATGCCACGATCGTCTTTGTCGGCGAGCAGCCGGGCGATCAGGAGGATCTCCAGGGCAAGCCTTTTGTTGGTCCGGCCGGCCGGCTCTTTGACCGCGCCCTCATCGAGGCCGGGATCGAGCGCCAGAAGACCTATGTCACCAATGCGGTGAAGCATTTCAAATTCGAGCCGCGCGGCAAGAAGCGCCTGCACAAGCGCCCCGACCGCAGCGAGATCACCGCCTGCCGCTGGTGGCTCGCGGCCGAGATCGCCGTCATCCGCCCGCGCCTCATCGTGGCGCTCGGCGCCACCGCCGCTTATGCGCTGGCCGGCCGCGCCATCACCATCACCAAGGTGCGAGGCGCGCCGATCGAGCTGATGGGCCATCCGGGTCTCGTCACCGTTCATCCGTCCTATTTGCTGCGCCTGCCCGATGAAGCGGCACGCAGGCTCGAATTCCGCAAATTCGTCGCCGACCTGCATCTTGCGGATCGCCTCGCCCATCAGGCATCGGCCGCAGCCTGATCCTTGCACTGCGTAAGGCGAACCCTCGACGCCGCGATGAGTTGGTCTGGTGCATCACCAAATGGAGGACACTGATGGGTGTTGACCGCCTGAAACGCAATGATTGGGTTGTCGCAACGGACGGAGGGCGCGCTTTGATCCTGCGTAATGACGGCACGGTCCAAGAGCCGCGCCTCACTTTGCTGCGCAAGCATGATCAGGATGTGCCGCCGACGCGCGAGCTCGGCACCGACAAGCCGGGCCGCACCCATACGGGCATCGCCCTCGGCCGCTCGGCGATCGAGCCGACCGATCTGCACCAATTGCAGGAAGATCGTCTGATGACCGAAGTCGCCGCCGCCCTCGCCGAGGATTTGCGCCGGCAGCATTTCTCATCCCTCGTCGTCGCAGCAGCACCCGCGGCCTTGGGCGCGCTGCGCAAGGCGATGAGCAATGAATTGCGCAAGGCCGTCATCGCCGAAGTGCCGAAGAACTTCACCAGGATGGAGCTGCCGCAGCTGACTTCCGCCCTGAGCGATGCCCTCGCAGCGGCTTAACACCCTGACCCCGCTTCAGCGCGGAGATACTCGCTCTACTTACTCGCCGTGAACCCCAGATAAGCCAGAAAGCCCGCCACGATGGCCGCGATCCAGCTCGGCCATACGGGCATGGTCTCACCCCCGACCACGATCTCGAAGCCGGTGATCGCGCGCAGGAGCTGCAGAAGCGCGATGATCGCAAAGATGACGGCGGCAAGTCGCGCGAAATTGTGGGCGGCCATTATTTGAACATCCGCTCGCCCTGCTCATCGATGATCTGGCGGCCCTTGGAGAGCGAGAGGTCGGCCGCCTCTTCGAGCGTCGCGAAGCGGTCGGCGCGCACGAACTTGTATTCCTTCATCTCGCCTTCGATCTCCTTCGAGATCGTGCCCGCCGTCTGATACTGCCCGCCATCCTTGTAAGGCATGGCGCGGATGATGAAGCCCTTGTGCTCGGCTTCCTTGGCCGCGGCGGCCGGGCCGCCCGAGCCTTCCTTGCTGCCGCCAAGGCCGAACAATGATTTGAGAAACGACATGGCCGGACTCTCTGTTTAGTTGCGCCAAGACTGGACCCATGCACCATAGGCCGCAATAGGATTTACCAGAAATTGGGTAGTCGAACTATCCTATCGCTTGATGCCGCGCTAGTCTTTCGCCGCAAATCACATGGAGCTTCCGATGCGCTGGCTGACTGCCCTTCTCTGCTTCCTTGTCTTTGCCAGCCCGTCCTCCTTCGCGCGCGAGCAATCTGATGCCCCTGACATCGAGATCATCGGCTTCTCTTCCGATGGGCGCTATTTCGCCTATGAGCAATATGGCTTCGATATCGTGGCGGGGGCACTCGATGCGGCGGTCTTCGTCATCGACCGCACGACCAACAAGGAGGCCAAGGGTTTTCCCTTCGGCTTCATCTCGACCGAGGTCGACGACAAGGGTGACCCGGTCCGGGTCGGCGGCCATGACATCGATCTGAAGAAGCTCAAGACGGAAGATGATCTGCCGGATCTTGCGAAGATCAGGAAGCTCGTGCGCAGCAAGGCCGCCGGAAAGCTCAAGGCCCTCCATATCGACGCGCAGGGCCGCCGGCTGGCTGGCGTGCCCATGACCCAGAGGTCGCCCATCGACGACAAGACGACGCCGCTCAAATTCGTCCTCTGGCCGACGATCCCGAGCGCCATTCCCGATCAGCAGCTCGTCTATACGATCAATGTGACGGTGAAGGACACGATCGCGGACTGCGTCAATGCCGCTCCGCCCAAGCGCGATCTGCGCGTGACTTTCACCATCACCGCCGAGCGCACCTGGCCCGAGACAACGACCGTCGCGAAGAAGGACCACATCTACCAGATGGCGATGGCCAAGGAGGATTGTCCGGCCGGCATCTGGATCAGCGATATCATCGCCCCGCCCGATGCCAAGCCCGAGAAGCCCATGCTGATGGTCGTCTTCCTCAGCCAGACCTGGTCATCCGCCGTCGACGGCGCGCAGTATCGCGCGACCTTCATCGAGATGCCGGACGGAGACTAGCGCTAGCAGCGCACCAGTCCGCCGCCGCATCCGCGCCTGACCGGCCTTCCGCTGCCTGAGCCAACGCCCAGATTTTCAGGATCGGGGTCGGTCACGGCGCGCGGTCCGACGCGCGGGCCCGAATCCACGTCGCCGGCGCCTTCCACATGGCCCGGATTGATCTGGATAGGGCCGAAATTCACGGCGACCTCCTGCCGGGACAGCGCAGTATAGGTGCAAACCATGCCGCCGCAGACCACCCGATAAAAGGCTCCGCCGCGCGGCCCGCCGCCGACCGGCGTGTCGTCGGGGGCCGGTTGCTCGACTTCGGGTATAGGTGTCGTCTCCCCTTCAGTCCATCCGCCATCGGCGCCGACCACATAGGTGATGATCGCGTCATCCATGTCGGGATTGTCGTAGTCGCGCACTTCGATTTTCTGCCGGCCATCGTCGCGCGTATGGGAGACGCTCGTATAGGATTCATAGGCCCAATGCCGGCTTCTGAATCGGGTCACCGTCGTTCCTTCCGTATCGGTCGTGCTTGTTGTTCTTCCTGCCTGGGTGCGCCGGTCTTCCCGGTTGGCAACAACGCGCCCGCCGCGGCGGATTTCGGTCAATCTGAAAGTACAGCCGTGGCCGCAGCTCGCCCAGCCGCCTCTGCGATCCTGGCTCGCCTCGCCCGACGGGTCGGCAACGCCACCGCCAAACGCTCCTATGCCCATGCCACCGACCGAGCCGGTGCGATCGCCACCAAAAGTGCTCTCAGGCTCCTTGCTATCCGATTGCCCTTCATCGGGACCGCGATTGTCACCACCCGACCCGGCGTCGGCGAACCCGGCGAGGATATCATCCAGAATATGGCCCGGATTGTCGGTGCCTTCATGCTGGCCGGTCGTATGGCCGCCGGTTCCGGGAAACTCGGGTTTGGGATTTATCGATTCTTGACCTGAGAAGAGTGTCGCCAGCGGGCCACCAAAGGCGCCATTGTCGCCATCTTGCAGCCCTTCGAGGATCTCCTTGAGATCGGCAAGCGCGCTGGCATTGCCGCCGAAGACGACCACCGCGTCTCTAAGCCTGTCCGAGACAGCGATGTCCTTCTTCGACGTGCTCACATGCTTCGATCCCTTGAGATCACGCGCCACGATCTTCTTTTTCTTCTTCTTCGTCTTGGCGGTGTCATCGGCATCCGTGGCAAGGCTCAGATCCGGCCCGGCAATCCGGCGCGGCACCGCCAGCAGGCGGCTCGTGGCCGGCGCCCGCGGAGCGGCGAACTTCGTGAGGTTAGGCATATTGGGGGACTTGGCCGCGGCATCGCCGGCGGCGAAAAGCCCACAGAGAACAGCCGTAGAAACAAAGACCTGGCGGATCATGGGATCCTCCTGGTTAGGGGCCTGCCCACCTGGCCCTGGTTGAATGTTCCGGCGATCCTCTCAAATTTCGACTGAATAGGCCCTGAATGGGTTGTTCAGTTCCCATATTCTTCGTACGCGCCTGCGTGCCACTACAATGAAAAAGGCCGGCAAAAGCCGGCCTTCGCTTCCGCAGCAAGTGCGAAAAATCAATTATCTAGGAAGCTCCGCAGCTTCCGGCTCCTCGACGGATGCTTCAGCTTGCGCAGCGCCTTCGCCTCGATTTGGCGGATGCGTTCGCGCGTCACCGAGAACTGCTGGCCGACTTCCTCGAGCGTATGGTCGGTGTTCATGCCGATGCCGAAGCGCATGCGCAGCACGCGCTCTTCGCGCGGCGTCAGTGAGGCCAGCACCCGCGTCGTCGTCTCGCGCAAATTCGCCTGGATCGCCGCATCGATCGGCAGGATGGCGTTCTTGTCCTCGATGAAGTCGCCGAGATGCGAATCCTCTTCATCGCCGACCGGCGTCTCGAGCGAGATCGGCTCCTTGGCGATCTTCATCACCTTGCGCACCTTCTCGAGCGGCATCGACAGCTTCTCGGCCAGTTCTTCCGGCGTCGGCTCGCGGCCGATCTCATGCATCATCTGGCGCGACGTGCGCACGATCTTGTTGATCGTCTCGATCATGTGCACCGGGATGCGGATGGTGCGCGCTTGGTCGGCGATCGAGCGGGTGATCGCCTGCCTGATCCACCAGGTGGCGTAGGTCGAGAACTTGTAGCCGCGGCGATATTCGAACTTATCGACCGCCTTCATCAGGCCGATATTGCCTTCCTGGATGAGATCGAGGAACTGCAGACCGCGATTGGTGTATTTCTTGGCGATCGAGATCACGAGACGCAGGTTGGCCTCGACCATTTCCTTCTTGGCGATGCGTGCTTCGCGCTCGCCCTTCTGCACCATGGCGACGATGCGGCGGAATTCCGGAATCTGCAGGCCGGTGGCGGTGGCAAGTTCGTGGATCTCATCGCGGATGACGCGGATCGATTCCTTCTCGTCATTGGCGAATTTCTTCCAGCCGAACTTGGCGAGCCTCCCGACGCGGCGCAGCCATTCCTGGTTGAGCTCTTCGCCCTGATATTCCTTCAGGAACACATCGCGCGGCACCTTGTAGGTCTCGGCGAGACGCATCAGCCGGCCTTCCAGCGCGTTGAGCCGCTTGTTGATGTCATAGAGCTGGTCGACGAGCGCCTCGATGCGCGCATTGTTGAGCGACAGCGATTTCACATCGACGATGATCTCATCGCGCAATTTCTTGTAGCGGCGCTCCTGCGACGGCGACAGCGCGGTCTTGTCGCCCACTTCTTGATCTTGCAGCTTGCGCAGCGACTTGTAGGTCTTGGCGATGCGATCGAAGGTTTCGAGAACCTGCGGCTTCAGCTCCGCTTCCATCGCCGAGAGCGACACGCCCGGATCGTCATCCCCCTCGTCATCGTCCTCTTCGACCTGTGGCTTGTCGAAATCCTCAGGCGACAGCACATCGCCATATTCATCATCGCGGCGCATGGTGCGGCGCGGTTCGGGCTTCTTGATCGGCTCCGGCTTCTTGGGCTCAGCCAGCTTCTCATCCGACATCACCGGCTGCTTGTTCTTGGCATCGGGGCCAGCATAGGTCGCTTCGAGATCGATGATGTCGCGCAGCAGGATCTTGCCTTCGTTCAATTCGTCGCGCCAGATGATGATCGCCTGGAAGGTCAGCGGGCTTTCGCACAGGCCCTGGATCATCGCCTCGCGGCCGGCCTCGATGCGCTTGGCGATGGCGATTTCACCCTCGCGCGACAGAAGCTCGACCTGGCCCATTTCGCGCAAGTACATGCGCACCGGATCATCGGTGCGGTCGGCCGGCGTCTTCTCGGCCTCGACCTTGATCGGCAGATTCTCGGAGGGCTCGGCTTCCTCCTCCTTGGCGGTCTTGGCGCTGTCGTTGCCCTCTTCCTCGCTCTCGACGACATTGATGCCCATCTCGTTGAGCATCGACATGATGTCTTCGATCTGCTCCGGCGATGTCTCGTCGGATGGGAGGACGGAATTGAGCTCGTCGAGTGTCACATAGCCGCGCTGCTTGGCGGCCCTGATCATGCGCTTGACGGCCGCATCGGTCAGATCGAGAACCGGCGAATCCTGGCCTTCGCCCGGAGTCTCCTGGGCTTCCTGCTCTTCGGCCTGGGGCTGGGCTTCGTTCTCTTCGTTCTGCGGTTCGCGCATCTGGGCTCGGGCCATGCGTCGCCTATCCTTCTCATCAACTGATTCGGGGGCCGTAAGCGGTTGTAGCCGCCGGCCCGTTAACCTGTTCCTAACCCTACATCAACCTAACCCTAGAACGCAGGCGCATCGCGCCCCGAGGCCTCGCCAAACCCCTCTATGTGGGCTTCCATTCCGACGTGCGATGCAAGCTCCTCGCGTATCTGGTTCAACGCGCTGAGCTTCTCCTCCGTCGGATCGGCGGCGAATTGTGCCTCGGCAGCCTTGAGCTCCCGATCCAGAGTTACGCTTTTCCTGTGCAGGGCGAACATCTGACGAAGCGCTGTCCGGGCGTCCGCAGACGCAGCACCGGGGTTCAGGAACCATTCGTTCAGACGTGCCGCCTGGCTTTCAAGGCGGGCCAAGACCGGCCCAAAACCTTGGCTCTTCAAGTGGTCCTTGACAGCCGGTCCGTCAAGACCCTCTGCCAAGGCGGCCATATCTATGATTTGCCGCTTCACCGAGTCAAGCTCGCGGGAAACGAACTCCGCTGCGGCATAATCGTCCAGAAAATCATGCAGAAGCTCGGGGTGATTGATGATTCCTAGGAGTAAAAGCCGCTCGCGGCGCTCGAGCTCATGCAGGGTGCTGCGCTGGGCCAAGGGGCTCGCCCTCAGGCCCTCGCTGGGGGGCGCCGAATAGTCATGCGGCAGCGGCCGGGCGCGGGGCCCCCGCCTTGCTTGGATTAGGGGTTTGGCCGGCACATAGCGCGCCCGCCCGCGTCCGAAGCCGCGCAGGGACGGGCCCCCTTGCGGGGCGAGATGGCGGGCGAGGCGCGCCTTGAAATCCTCGCCATAATATTTGCGCACGGTCTCATCGCCGATCTCGCGCACCAGGCTCGACAGCCGCACCTCGAAGGAAGCGCGCCCGTCCGGCGTGTCGATCCGCGCCTTCTCGGCCTCGCGCCCCCATAATATGTCGGCAAGCGGCCGGGCCTCGGCGATCACCGCCTTGACCGCTTCGGGTCCCTCGGTCCGCAGCAGGTCGTCCGGGTCCTGGCCCTCCGGCAGCAACGCGAATTTGAGCGAATGGCCAGGCTTGAGCAGAGGCAGAGCCAGATCGAGCGCCCGATAGGCGGCCTTGAGGCCCGCCGCATCGCCGTCGAAACAGAGCGTCGGTGACGGCGCGATCCGCCACAAAAGCGCCAGCTGGTCGGTGGTGAGTGCGGTGCCGAGGGGTGCCACCACATGGCCGAGGCCGGCGCGATGCAGCGCTATCGCATCCATATAGCCTTCGACCGCGACGATCTCGCCCGCTTCATGGGCAGCGGCGCGCGCTTTGTCGAGATTGTAGAGCACGAAACCCTTGTGGAAGAGCGGCGTCTCCGGTGAGTTGAGATACTTGGCGAGCGCCTCCTTGGAAAGGGCGCGGCCGCCAAAGGCGATGACCCGCCCGCGCGGATCGCGGATCGGAAACATCACCCGGTCGCGGAACCGGTCATAGGCGACAGGCACGTCATCGCCGGTGATCACCAGCCCCGCTTCCGCCATCTGCTCGACGGTGACGTCCTTTTCGGCAAGCCTGGTGCGCAAGGCGGAGCGGTCATCGGGTGCAAACCCTATACGGAATTCCTGCTGCACCGCCACCGAAAGCCCGCGGTCGGCAAGATAGCCCCGCGCCCGCGCCCCCTTGGCCGATTGCAGCATCTCCTCGAAGAATTTAGCCGCGAGCTCCATCACGTCATAGAGCGTGGTGCGCAGTTTCTCGCGCTGCTCGTCTTCCTCGGAGGTTTGCGGCATCGGCAGGCCCGCTTCCTGCGCCAGCCGCTCGACCGCTTCCGGAAAGCTTAAGCCCTCTTTCTCGGTGAGGAAGGTGAAGATGTCGCCAGACGCCTTGCAGCCGAAGCAATGATAGCGCCCTTTGCGGTCCTCGACATGAAAGGACGGCGTCTTCTCATTGTGGAACGGGCAGCAGGCCCAGAAATCGCCCCGCCCGGCATTGGTCTTGCGCCGGTCCCACTGCACCCGCCGCCCCACGACGGATGACGCCGACACGCGGGCGCGGATCTCATCGAGGAAGGTGGGCGAGAATTTCATAACCGTTTAAACCGTCATCCCGGCGAAAGCCGGGACCCATTGAATAAGCGCGCGCGGGCGGAATTGCCCGCATGGTGGATTGCCTGAGTTCACAAACGAAGCGCAACACCAGATTAGCCTACACGGCCGATAAAAGCGCTTGGCGGGCTGCAGCTGAGAATTCGAATCAATAGGCTTTTCAACAGATAATAGCGACGACCAAAGGGTCAAAGCTTGGCGCTCCCCTCTCTTTCGTCACCCCGGCGAAAGCCGGGGGCCCCTGAATAAGAGCGACCGGGCGGTACTACTCGCGCGTCATGAGTTTAGGGGGCCCCGGCTTTCGCCGGGGTGACGGTAGGATTAGGTTGATAGATCAACCGGTTCCCTGCGTTTCCGGCTTGGGCGCCCGCCGCAAGAGCCGCCTGATCGTTCTCACCGCGAACCAGCAGAACAGGATGACAAGTCCCAGCGCCACGAAGGGCACGGCAAGGGCGAGGAGCGAGATGATAGCCGCGCCGCCGAGTTCGCCCGTGGCGATCACCGGATTGCCCAGGCCTCCGGTGAACACGGTCGAATTGGCGCGGATCATCGTGGTCACGCCTTGCGTAATGCCGGCCGCACCCCCGCCCGCGATCACCGCCGCCGTCCATTTGATGAGGGGCGGCAGATCCGCCATCACGGCGGCCGAAACCAGCGTGCCGGCGATCAAAGCGGCCGGGGTTGCGATCGTATCGAGCAGATTGTCGACACCCGGAATGTAATAGGCGAGCACTTCGGCTAGCGCCGCGACAGCCAGCATGATGACGGCGGCGGGCGAGCCCAGCCATTCGAAGCCATTGCTCACCGGCAGATAGCCCGCATAGGTCGCAATGCTGGTGATGAGGAGCGGCAGGAAAACGCGGAAACCCACGGCGGCCGCCAACCCGACCCCAAGCGCGATCGACACGGCAAGATCAAAAGGCGTCATGGTCTTCACTCCTCGCCAATCAGGGGCATTATATAGCGAACCAGACGCCAGCGCACACATACCCTCTCCCCGCTGCGCTTCGCTTGCAGGGCGAGGGTGTGATCGACATGCGCCCGGCGCATGGTATCCGCCCGCCCGCTGCTCTGGCTCGCTGCCATCGCCTTTGCGAGCATGGCGCTTATGAACAGGCCCGACTGGTACTATGATGATCTGAAGCAGGTCGGTACCGACTTCGCCAATGCGGCGGAAGTCGCGACCTATGACGAGCGCCAGAGCAATGACGCGGACGATGATCGCGCTTTGCTCGCGACCCTTGGTCTCAGCTCCTCGCATGTCTTCGCCGATATCGGCTGCGGCACCGGCATTCTCGTCTGCGAAGCGGCTAAGCTCTGCCGCGAAGCACATGCCGTCGATGTTTCGCTGCCCATGCTCGCCGCCACGCGCCACCGAGCCGCAGCATCAGTCCGCTCCAATGTCACGACGCATCATGCAGGCTTCCTCTCCTTCAGCCTTCCCGAGGCCAGCGTCGATGTGATGACAACTAAATTCGCGCTTCATCATCTCCCTGATCAATGGAAGGGCGTCGCCCTCGATCGCATGGCTCGCGCGCTGAAGCCCGGGGCCAGGCTCTTCATCCGCGATGTCGTCTTTTCCTGCACATCGGCGGAGCTGCCGCAGACCGCCGAGGCCTGGATCGCCTGGATGCTCGAAAACACGAGCTATGACCGCTCGACTGTCGCCTGCCATTTGCGCGATGAGCACTCGACCTATGGCTGGATCATGGAGGGCCTGATCAGGCAGGCCGGTCTCGAACTCATCGAGGCGTGCTATTCCAACGGCGTCTATGCGGACTACCTCGCGGTTCGCGCGTCATGAGCGCCACACCATCTGCCGCAAGCCGGCCGCTATGGCTGCTCCTCGCCCCCGCCATTTTCCTCGTTCTGTGGTCGGGCGGCTTCAGCATCGCCAAGCTCGGCATTCGCCATGCCGAGCCTCTGACATTCCTCGCTCTGCGCTATGCCGTTGTGCTCATCGTGCTGGCGCCCTTCGTCCTCATCCTCAAACCCCAATGGCCGCGCCGCCTCGCCCAATGGCTCCATATCGCCTTTGTCGGCTTCCTTATCCAGGGCGTCTATTTCGGCATGTGCTATCTCGCCTTCAATCTCGGCACCGCCTCGGGCACGGTCGCCATCATCGTCTGCCTGCAGCCGATCCTGGTCGGGCTCATCGCGCCCTATTTTGCGCGCGAGAAGGTGAGCGCATTGCGCTGGCTGGGCCTGGCGCTCGGCCTTGCCGGGGCAGCGACCGTCATTCTCGCCCGCTCGAGCATCGAGAGCGAAAGCATCCTCGGTGTCCTGTGCTCCATTGGCGGGCTCATCGGCATTACCGGCGGCACCTTGTGGGAGAAGCGCTTCGGCGCCAATCATCACCCCATCGTCTCCAACATGATCCAATATGCGGCGGGCCTCGCCTCGATATTGCCATTGGCGCTCTCGCTCGAGACATTCACAGTCGGCTGGGCCTCGACCGAATTCCAGGTGGCGCTTGCCTATCTCGTCATCGGCAATTCGCTCATCTCCATGACACTGCTCCTCGCCATGATCCGCTTGGGCGAGGTGTCGCGTGTGTCATCGCTGTTTTACCTGGTGCCGCCAATGTCGGCTTTGATGGCCTGGCCGATCCTTGGCGAAGCGATGCCGCCTCTGGCCTGGCTCGGCATGTCGATCGCGGCGGTGGGCGTGGCAATTGCGAGCCGCCGGACGCCATGAGATAGTTTCACCCTCAACTGAAGGAGGCTTACCGATGAAAGCAGTTTACACCGCGCATGGCAGCGCTACCGGCGGACGCGACGGCAAGGGCCGCACCGATGACGGCAAGGTCGACGTCACCCTGTCGGTGCCCAAAGAAATGGGCGGCACCGGCAATGGCACCAATCCTGAGCAGCTCTTCTCGGTCGGCTATTCCGCCTGCTATCTGGGCGCCCTCAAATTCGTCGCCGGCAAGGAGAAGATCAAGGTTTCGGACGACGCCAAAGTGTCGGCCAATGTCGGTATTGGCGAGCGTGACGACAAGCAGGGCTTCGGCCTCACGGTGGCTCTCGAAGTGAGCCTCCCCGGCATCGACAAAGCCAAGGCCGAGGACCTGGTCAAGAAGGCCCATGTCGTCTGCCCCTATAGCAATGCCACCAAAGGCAATATCCAGGTCACGACCACCCTCGTCTGATCGTTCATCCGCCATTCAGAGTCCGTCCGGATAATCCGGGCGGATTTTTTTGATTTGAATCTTAACTCCAGCGCGGATGGGCTTGCCCGGCCCCTGTTCTACTCGTTATGTTCCCCAGCATCGGACCGAAAAGTGCGAAAATCCGATGCGCCAGAAATAGACCGTTCGCGTTCGTGCCTTTGATAGTCAGCGGCAATAAGGGATTTCAGATGCGGCCTCGTCACACGATTTTCACAATTCTCGCAGCCGGCATGATCTGCGGATCCTGGGGCGCCTTGGCCCAGGAATCGGGGCCTCTTCGTCCGAAGGACATGCCGAACTACTGCTACAAGGTGGCGGTCGACACTTTCGCGCTCAAGCCCAACAAGGTGAAGGTCAAGAAGGCCGCCGAAGAAGCCGGCGCCTTCGCTGTCGCTGGCACTGCCGATCTCGGCGACAACGGCAAGCGGACCTTCCATTGCTCGTTCGACACGGAAGGCAAGTTTGTCGGCATGGCGGTCGAGAATACCGGCGGCGAATAAACCCCGGCAATCAAGGTCCCGGCGGCGGATTTTTGAGCGAAACTACTTCCGGTGGTGTCGCTTCCAACCAGCCATATTCTTTCGACATGACCTCGAAGATCCCGAACAGCCGCAGCGCATCCTCATGCGGAATGGCGATCGTGTGCGATTTTCCGGTCGCTTCGAAGGTCGTCGGACTCATGACCTCGAAATGAACGAAAACCGCTTTGCCGCGATCGGATGATACCTGCGGATTGCAGACGAAGAGGTCGGGCTTGCGGCTCATTGCGGCGCTCCTTACCACCCAGAGTGGGAAGTCTTACTGCTAATCCTGAATTGCGGACTTTGTTCCCCAATGCGAGCCCTCAGGAATCAGCCGGGCAGCAGGGAAAGATCCCGGCTGCCCGACTGTTGCATTGCCCTACCGAAGGCTCGTCAGATCATTACAGGGGATTCATCTGCGCCTGCGCCCGGCAAGCATCTATCGAAACAGAAAATAGATGAGAATGATGACCGGGATCGGCACGCCAATCAGCCACAGTAAAATTCCGCGTCCCATGCGACCTCCTGAATGATGCTGGACTCGTTGTCGTATCTGTAACCTTTGGGAAGACCCAAAAGTTCCTGGCGTGCCAGAACGAACAGGCCCCTGAAATGCGCGTGAATTCAAGGAACCGCAGCCGCCCCATCCGCTTGACATCAATGCTGGCGAGCCATTGCCAGGCGGCGGAGGCTTCAAATGCACCTGAACGCTGAAACATCGACACGGCGAAAATTTCTGAGCCTCGGCTTGGGAGTGCTGCCAATTATCTCCTCGATTAGGCCTGCGGCCGCTGCAGAAACGATCGATCCCTTCGCCTACCGGGCATCGGATGAGGATCTCATCGATCTGCATCGGCGTATCGCCCGGACACGCTGGCCTGAAAAGGAGACGGAAGAAGGCTGGAAGCAGGGACCGCCTTTGGCGAAGCTCAAGCAGCTCATCGACTATTGGCAGAGCGACTATGACTGGCGCAAATGCGAGCAGGAAATGAGCCAATGGTCCCAGTCCAAGACGACGATCGATGGGCTTGGCATCCACTTCATCCACATGCGCTCGCGCCATGTAAATGCGCTGCCCATCATCATGACGCATGGCTGGCCGAGCACGATCCTCCTGTTTCGGTCCGTGATCGCGCCCCTTATCGATCCTGTCGCCCATGGCGGCGCTGAGGCCGATGCCTTCCATGTGGTGATCCCGTCCCTGCCCGGCTTTGCTTTCTCGGACAAGCCCGCGGAGCCCGGCTGGAACGCCCAACGGACGGCACGCGCCTGGAGCGCGCTGATGCAGCGCCTCGGCTATCGCCGCTATGTGGCGCAAGGCGGAGATTGGGGCGCCTTCATCACGACCGCCATGGCCCAGCAGAAACCCGATGGCCTTGCCGCCATCCACCTCAATTTCGCGCAGACCATGCCTGACCGGCTGCCGGCCGATCTCACGCCCGCCCAGAAGCGCGTCGTCGCCTCGATGAAAGCCTGGCGCGAGGAGGGCTCGGCCTATCTCATGCTCCAGTCGACCCGTCCGCAATTGGCCGGCTACATGCTGGCGGATTCCCCCGTAGCCCAGGCCGCGTGGATCTATGACATCTTCAATGGCGGCACCGGCGCCACCGGCAATCCGGAAGCGGCACTGTCGCGTGACGCCATGCTCGATGACATCACGCTCTACTGGCTGACCAATTGCGGCGCCTCATCGGCGCGTTTCTATCGCGAGCAATATGCGGCGATGAAGGGGCACAATAATCCAGGCCGTGTGGATCTGCCCGTCGGCGTCAGCGTCTTTCCGCACGATCTGCCGGCGGATCGCGATTGGGCAAAGGCGGTCTATCCAAATCTCTTCTATTGGAACGAGCTCGATCGCGGCGGGCATTTCGCGTCACTGGAAGAACCGCAGCTTTTCGCCGAGGAACTACGCCGCTGCTTCAGATCTTTCAGGAACGCTTGACGCGGGGCGTGGATATTGGCGGCTGCGGACTTGGCAGAGGATCATGCGGCGGCGCGGCCGCGGGAATGGGCCGGGCGTTGCCGGTCCGGGCGGTGTGGATCGTGAGGCGGAATGGGTGGCATCGCCTAGGCGCTCACCAGGAACCACGCAACCAGGACTCCGAAAATCGCCCCCACAATGCTGACACTGAGGACGAATTTCATCGGCGGCACGTTGACCGCCTGGCGCGCTTCTGATGCGTTCAATTTCCTTGCCATATGCTCAAAACGCCTGTGGAAACAGATAGTTCCGCCTTTCAGTGTCGACCAGCCGTCACTGCACAGCTCGTACTTTTCTATTGCTGGCGATCCGCGCCGGTGACATCGCGGGCCCTCTTGTCCGCGCGCAGACCGAGAAAGACCGGATGGCGCAGCACGCCGTCGCGCGTGCGCTCAGTGAAGGCGATCTCAGCCACGAGGTCGGGCTTCACCCAGCGGGCACGGCCGCGGATGGCGCGTGGCACGTCGACGAAAGCAGGCTTGGCGATCTCGCGCGCTTTCAGCTTGGCGCCGAGCGAGCGCAAGGTCGCCTCGTCATAGCCGGTACCCACCCGGCCGCGATAAAGGAGGCCCTCCTTGCCGAACTCGCCGATGAGGAGCGAGGCAAAGCTGCGGTCCTTCTTGTCGGAGGGCCTATAGCCGCCGATGACGAATTCCGAGCGGCCAAGGCATTTGCTCTTGATCCAGGTCAAGGCGCGGCGCGACACATAGGGGCTGTTCTTGTCCTTGGAGACAAGGCCCTCGATGCCGAGCCGGCAGGCTTCTTTCAGCACCTTGTCGCTGTCGCCCGAGATGTGATCTCCGTAAGAGAGAGGGCCTGCTGCTTTGCCGAGGAGCTGCTTGAGCTTGCGCTTGCGCTCAGTGAGCGGCAGCTTGCGCAGATCCTTGCCATCGAGATTGAGAAGATCGAAAGCGACATAGTTCAGGTCGCGGTCATGGCCCGCGGAAAGGGCCTGCTGCAGGGCGGCAAAGCTGCTCCGCCCCTTCGTCTCGAAAACGACGACCTCACCATCGATCAACGCAGTGATGCCGAGCCCGGCCAGGGCCTTGGCAATGGGCGCAAATTTGCGCGTCCAGTCCTGGCCGCTGCGGGTATAGAGGCGAACCTCATCCTCGGCCACCGCCGCCAGCACGCGATAGCCGTCATACTTGATCTCGTGAATCCAGTTCGATCCTTGTGGTGGTGCATCCTTCAGGAAGGCAAGCTGCGGCGAAATGAACGGCGGCAACACGGCAGCGGAGCTCCTCTTGCGTGATCGCGCCTTTTTTGAATTCTGGCCTTGCGCGATCGCTGCCATGCTGCGCTCGGTCTTGACGCTGGTCTGCCAGCTGGTGACCGGATCCTTCCTGGCGCTCGCTTCCTCGTCCTTTTCCTTGATCAGGAGCCAGTTCTCGTGGCGGCTCGTGCCGCTCCGGTCCTGGCGCATGCGCACCAGGGCGAAACCGCCTTTGAGACGCTTGCCGTTGAGCGTGAAGCTGAGCTTGCCTTTCTTGAGCCCCTCATGCGGATCGCCATCAGGCTCCCAGGTGCCCTGGTCCCACAGCATCACCGTGCCGCCGCCATATTGGCCCTTGGGGATAGTTCCTTCAAAGTCGCCATAGTCGAGCGGATGGTCCTCGACCCTGACTGCCAGGCGCTTCTGCTTGGGATCGAGGCTTGGGCCCCGTGTGACGGCCCAGCTCTTCAGCACGCCGTCGAGCTCGAGGCGGAAATCGAAATGGAGGCGCGTGGCGTCGTGCTTCTGGACAAAGAAGGCGTGGCCTTTGCCGCGCGCGATCTTGCCGCGCGGCTCGGGCGTCGCTTCGAAATCGCGCTTGCGGCGATAGGTGGCGAGACTATCGGTGGGATGCCCGGTCACGCTCTCATGCTCGCGACGATCAGGAGAAGAAAGGCGAGAAAGGTGAGAATGGCGCTCGCCGCATGCGAATATTCCCATGTGGTGCGCAGCGCCGTCCATTGCTCGGGCAGCACCGTCCAGTTGCCGGTCGCGCGATTGGCGGGGTACGTGTAAGTCCAGAATACCAGCTGGGTCGCGACGATGCACAGGGAGGCAAGGAGCGCGAGGATGAAAGGCTGTCCGGTCCGATAAAGAGCCAGCATGAGTGCCAATGTCGATACCAGCGCCGCCACCACGACGATGCCGAAGAGGCTCCAGCCGTCATAGGCGCGCTGGGCATCGAGATAGGCGTTGCGATCCAGTCGCATCTTGTTCGCGAGCGAAAACAGATGAGATCCCGCTGGCACCAGAGCGAGCGCGACAAAGATGAGGCTGGCCAGTCTCAGCAAATAGATCATGCTCGTCAGCAACGTGGCGGAACAGCTTTCGTTCCCGAAGGCGGCACCGCGCTTCGGGATCGACCTGACGCGTGCGCGTGTTCAGCGATGAGCGCATGGCCAACAAAGCAGAGAGGATCTTTGTCGACTTGACTGGCCTGGCTAAGCTCGTCTGACCAGGCGCAGGATCAGTAGCAGGATGATGGCGCCGATTGTCGCGCTGATAATGGCGGAGAGCATCCCGCCTCCCAGGCTGAATCCCAGGCGCGGGAAGAGCCAGCCGGCGATGAGCGAGCCAAGGATGCCGACGATGATGTCGCCGATCAGCCCGAACCCGCCGCCACCGACGATCATGCCGGCAAGCCAGCCGGCTATCGCGCCAATGAGAAGCATGATGAGAATGGCCGTCAAGTCCATGGCGGTCTCCCTTGTATTTGCCGAAGTCTCTAACTCGGACCCGCGCCGATTGTTCCCTGGGAAGGAACCCTGGAAGCATTGCGGTCGGGCGAAGGCGCAAGCCATTCCGTGCCGGGCGCCGAGAAAGGCGCGCCATGCAGCGCCCAGTCGGCGGCGATCTGGCCGATGACCGGGGCAAGCTGGATTCCATATCCGCCGGCGCCCGCCGCCGTGATCAGCCCTGGCTCGGCCGGATCGACAGGGCCTGCGAAAGGCCAGTGATCGGACGTCACCGGATAGAGGCCGGCCCAGCCGCGCCCCAATCGTGCCCCTGGAAGATGTGGCAGGCGCTCCAGCAGAAGCTCAGCCAGATGGATCTTCGATGCCTCTTCGCACTGGTCGTTATAGTCATCCGGATCCGCGGCCGAGGTTGAATCGGCCTTGTGGATTTCGGCAATCAATTCGCCTTGCCGGTCATGCCGGAAGTTGAGCCCGCTGCCCTCGCCATTCACCAGGTCCATCACCATCGGCATGGTATAGGCGAGCGGCTCATCCAGCAGGATCCTTACCGCCTCGTGGCGCTCGGGCCGAACCTGCAGCCTCTGGCCGAAGAGCCCGGCAATGTGCGAGGCCCAGGCGCCCGCCGCATTCACCACCACATCCGCCGCGAAAACTCCCTTGGCGGTCTCGACCAGGTAGCTGCCGTTTCGCCGCGCCACGCCCTGCACCTTGCAGAACTGCTCGATCCTGCCGCCGCACTGGCGCAGTTTCTCGCTGAGAAACATGCAAAGCTCGTGAGGATCGAGAAAGCCGTCATCCGGACCAAAGCTCCCGCCGGCAAGCCCCGTTGCCTCGATATGCGGCACCAGCTGGCGAAGCTCATCCGCGTCGTAGAGCTCGGAACGGAAGCCCGCTTCTCTGCGCAATGGCAAAGAATGCTGGAACAGCGCCATTTGCGCCTCGCTCCGCGCCAGGCGGAGATAGCCGATATGATGAAAGGAAAGCCCCTCCTCCTCCCATTTCCGGAAATGCGCCATGGCATGGCGGCGCAGGAGAATATCGAAGGGGTTGGTGAATTGGGTACCGACCACGCCCACTGACCGCCCGGTCGAGCCCGAGGCGATCGCCTGCGCATCGACAACCGTCACCTTGGCGCCTTGTTCGGCAAGGCTGACGGCGATGCTAAGCCCGAGCGATCCGGCGCCGATCACGACAACCTGTGGGGAGGATTTCATCAGGGGCATCTTGGGTGATTGTCTGCCGCGCACAAAAAGCCCGCCCGGTGTGAACCGGGCGGGCCTTAGGGATACCCCGCCGTTGGTCTCCCCCTCAACTCGTCACGAGCCTTAGCTGGTGCGGTCGCGCTCCGCCAACTGATTCGTGGAGCTTGGCGCGCTTTTGTCGGATGGTGTTGCAACAAGGTTACAGTTGCCGGGCATACCAGGACAGCATCGCTGGCCCATATTCCGTGGACGGAACAGCGTTCCAGCGCCGTTCTTGCCGGCCTATGCCCCTACAGGCAATGCTGGCACTTTTTCCGGTCTTTGAACCACGGGAAAACCCGTTTCACATAGGCTTCCGCCTCGGAAAGCGTCTTGAAAGCCTGGGTCCAGCCGCCCTGCGGCGCTTCCTTGTCGACCGCGTGCCCTTCGCGGCAATGTGGGCAATTGCCCAAGTGAATACGCGTTCTGCCTGTCGCCGAGGCAAAATATACGTAGAATGCCATGTTAGTTCCAGATGTGAAACAGCCCTGTCCGCCGAGTGCAATCTAGCACGTCCTTGGATTACCTCAAGATGGTTTGAGGGTGGCGCAAGCCATTCCGGACATTAAATTTGCAAGCTTGAGACTCTAGCGCCGGAAAGTGAGGCAGACATGGTTGGAGCCTGCCGAAGTTCCGAACTCCGCCGGCCGCGGCGCCTTGGGGTCGGGAGCATTATCGCAAATTGTAAGCATCTCGTTCTCGACCTTGACGATGCCAAGCCAGCTTTGCCCCTTGGCGTCCCCCTCTTCGACCGCAAAGTCGATTTGCGCCGGGCTCGTCCCGCTGTTCACGCTGAAGCTCCCGCCATAGATCAGGCTCTCATCCTTGGAGATGCGAAACCGGCTGCCCTCGAAGCTCAGGCGGTTGCCGATCAGTTCGCTCGCCGGTGCGCCATTGCGCTCGGCTGTGGCGGCTATCCAGGTGCCTTCCAGGTTTACATCCGCGGCCTTGGCCTTTGCCGGAATGAGCGTCACGGCCAGCAGGACCAATGCTCCGAATTGGAACAGTTTCATGATGCAGGCTCCCCTTGGCTTACCGATGCCGGGATGTGAGCTGTTTGAACCGGAAGGGTCAATGCCGTTTGCGGTCGCAGCGAACGGCAGATTAGAGCATCGGACCGAAAAGTTCATGGTCACCCTTGAGGTGACCATCCAGTCCAGGAATTTGGCGCGTGCTCGGACGGAAAACCGGTATCCACTTTTCCTGATCACGCGCCTGCGGTTTTCGGACAATCCGATGCGAAAATCAAAGAGATAGAGCGTCGGGCCGATTCTACGAGAAGGTCCGACGCTCCAGCGAAGTCGCTCAGCAGAACTCGACTTCGAGATGCTTGTCGGTCTGGGCGAAGACGCGGCACTTGGCCTCGAAACTGTCCGACCTGATCTGCAGCACGAACTGGGGCGGGATCCCGATGGCGCTCGACACATCCATGCTGGCGCCATCAGCGGCAAGCGAGCGCACCGTGCAATCGATGGCCGGCGCTCTGGCATTGAAGACGATCCGTCCCGCCTTGAGGACCCGGCACCGCGCCGAGCGGGCCGGCTCTGGGTTCTTCCAGGCGATGCACCGGTTCCGTCCCCTGCCCCCGATGGAACTCAAAAATCTGTGGCTTTTTGGTCACATTGGCGGGGTGATTTAGCACTGAGTGCCTGATTTCGTTGACCATTGCATAACGCAAAGGCAATACTTTGCTCTCCATGGGGAATTGGTCATGAATCGCAAGTTGTTATTCGGCGCGGCCTTCTTTTTCGCGGGAGTCAATCTTTCCCAGGCGAGCGACCTGCCGGCCACCTATGAGACCGACTGGTCGGGCCTTTATGCCACTTTGTCGGCCGGCTATTCCAACATCTCGCTGGATGGCGAGGATCTCGTCGACACTCAGCTGGGGCTCGATAGCGAGGCCGACAAGGACAGCTCCGATGGCGCCATATTCGGTATCGGCCTTGGCTACAATCACGATCTGGACGGCTTCGTCATCGGGCTTGAGGGCGATATCAGCCTGCTGACCAACGAGAACGACCTCGACATGAAGAACTCGGTCGATGCCGACTATGACTGGTTTGCGACCGGTCGCGTGCGCGCTGGCTTCGCCATGGACGAGACGCTGTTCTATGCGACCGGTGGTGTCGCGTTGCTTGCCGCCAATTTCGATGACGATGAGGGCGGGAGCGACGACAAGACGCTCGTCGGGTGGACGGCGGGTGGCGGCGTGGAGCACATGCTGACGGACTCGCTGAGCCTGAGGCTCGAAGGGCTCTATGCCGATTTCGGTTCCAGTGAAATCGATCTTTCGGCGATCGACACGGATATTAGTACCGAGATGTTCGTCGTGCGCGCCGGCCTCAGCTGGCACTTCTGATCAGGCCGGCCAGGTCGCGGATGGTTTCCACCTGGGCAAAGGCCATGGGATTGAGCTCCTCGCCGCGCTTCTCGCTCAATTCGACCGCGAGCCTTTCCATGGCGAGGCTGTCGAATCCATCGATCTCGAGCACCTTGCTGTCGCCCGTCAATCCGTCGACCGGCTTTTCGACGGCCCGTCTGATCATGTCGATGACGTCGGATATAGCCTTTTCATCAGCCATGTTTCTTCGCTCTCCAGTCTGACGCGAGCAAACCCAGGATGAACTGGTTTCTGCGCCCGCTTTTGTCGAATGCTCTGATCTCTTCCCTGAGAAACCCTTCGATCTGAAAGCCGAGCCGGCGCAGCGGCACAAGGGCGGCGAAATTCTTTTCCCAGACCTGGGCTGTGGCCTTTTCGAGCCCCCTCTCGACGAAGAATTCGTCGAACAGAGCGCGGCCCACTTCTTCGAAAACCTGCTTGCCGCGCCAATTGCGGTCACCGATGAAGCCCGACGTTTTCGCCAGCGCATGGGTCAGGTTGACATCGAGGAGGAACACGCCAATCAGGTTCTGCGATTTCTTCTCCAGGATGCCGACCAGATAGCGCTTCCTGTCGTCGAAGCCCGCCACGAAGCGCGACAGATCATTTGCCGAGAGATGCCGCGCCGGCATATTGAGCGCCGCCATCAATTCGGGGTTGGACGTCCAGGCGCGGAAAATCCCACTCGTGTCGTGCGCGGTCATGCTGCGGACGATGAAACGTTCCGTCTCCATTTGGACTGGCTTGCCGCGGCTGCGCTCGAGCATTGTCAGAAGACCGGCACCGCGTTCGCTTCGGCCCCAGGCCTCGCCCCGGCAGCATTCCAGAGCCCGAAATGATCGAGCACATGGCGGGTCTGGCAATAGACGATCAGGGCATAGCCGATCTGGGAGATGAGATCGGGCCGCTGCTTGACCAGCTTCTCGAGCCGCGACAGCAGCCGCTTCTCGGCTTCACCGCGCTTGGCGAGTGCCACGGCGAGCCGGGCTTCCACCACGCTGAAGACCCGCAAGCTCCGGCGATTGACATTGAGGGGGGTGAGCTCGGCAAACTGTTCCAGCCGCTCGAACCATTTGTCGGGATGGAAGATCTCGTTCATGAGCCAGCGCAGGCCCGATCTCAGCGCCTCGCGCGACATGAGCGCAGGCAGGATATTCGTGTCGATGAGGTTGCCCTCCCCGATATAGCCCTCTTCCACCAGCCGGCCTTCGGCCTTGATCCGGTCGAACAAGGGCGTGCCATAGGGAGCGACCAGCAGGCCGATCTGAATGACGGGCGTCGGGATGCTGGCGATGAATTTCGCCTGGCGCTCGAATATGTCAGGCCCGTCATGGTCGAACCCGACGATCATGCCGCACAGCGGTAAGAGGCCCGTTCCGACGACCTTTCGCAGTTCCTCCGCCAGATCGACCCGCATATTCTGGCGCTTCTGCACTTCCTTGAGCGATTCCTCGTTCGGCGTCTCGACGCCGATGAAGCAGCGATCAAGCCCGGCGCTGACCGCGAGCCGCAACAGGTCGAGGTCGCGCGCGGCATCGATCGAAAGCTGCGTGACGAGCCGCATGCGCCCGGAAGTCTGCGCCCCGTTCCATGCCTCGATCGCTTCCAGCAAGGCGCTGGCGCGCTTGCGCACGATGGTGAAATTATCATCGGCCAGGAGCACGTCGCGGTAGCCCAGCCGGTAGAGCTGGTCGAGCTCGGCCAGGACCTGGCTAGGCTCTTTCCAGCGCTGCTTGCGTCCGAGATATTGGATGACGTCGCAGAACTCGCATTCGAACGGGCATCCGCGCGACGTCTGCACCTGCCCCGCCATGCTGGGCCGGTTGGGATAGAGCTCCCAGCGCGGAAGCGGGCTCGAGCGCAGGTCAGGCTTGCCGCCCCGATATTCAGGCTTGGGCCGTCCCGCTTCGATATCCGCGAATATCTCTGCCGCGATGTCCTCGATCTCGCCAATGACCAGGACATCGGCATATCCCCTGAGGTCGTCCGGCCACAGGCTGACATGCGGCCCGCCGACGAGCACCAGCTTGCCGCGCCGCCGGAATTCTGCCGCCAGCACTTTCATGCGTGCCCTTTGGGACACCTTGGCGGTAATGGCGATGACATCAGCCGCAACGTCGAAATTCACATCATCGCCACGCTCATCGCAGAGTTCGATCGTCCAGCCCTCGGGCACGAAGGCGGCGAGCGTCGGAACGGTGAGGTCGGCCAATATCGGGAACCGGCCGATATTCGCCGTCTGCAGCACCTCGCTGCTGAAGAAAAACGGCGCGGCTTCCTTGGGATTGATGATGTAGATCGAGCGCGGCATTGGTCACATTGGGGAAATTTGCTGGAAAGTAAGGCATCGATCGTCGCTTGTCGACCAAAGCCGATGGCGAAACCTCGATCGCCAAACAATCGTGGTAAGGCTCCAGGCACGTTGCTAGAACAGAGGTCCCATCTCGCCCCCTGGTAACAGACGTGCTCCTTCAAGTCGCCTTCGACAAACCTGAACATCTGGCCCTCCTGCCTCAGGTGAAGCCCTTCGCCGATATTGTCGAGATCGGCACGCCGCTCCTCAAGCGCTTCGGGGTGGCCGCCATCGCGACCGCCCGCGAGCTCTGCCCGGATGTGCTGGTGCTGGCCGACACCAAGACCGTGGATGGAGGCCAGTTCGAGGCCGACATGGTGTTCGGCGCCGGGGCCGCTTTCATGACGGTGCTGTCCTGCGCCTCTCGTGCCACCCATGAAGCTGTGGGCAAGCGCGCCGAGGCCTTCGGCGCCACCGTCATCGTCGACACGATCACTGAATCCGGCAAGGCCGAGCTTCTGCCGAAGGATGCGTCCTTTCCGGCAAGCTTCGGCTATGTCGCGGTTCATTCGCCCACAGATGCGCGTCTCGCCGGCAGCACATCGACGGCGCATATCGATGCGGTGAGGGACATGCATGCGCGCGGTTTCCGCGTGTCGCTCGCCGGCGGCATCGGTCCCGCCACATTGCCTTCCGTCATCGAGGTCGCTCCCGAGATCGTCGTCATCGGCAGCGCCGTCACCGAAGCCGCCAATCCGAAAGAGGTGTTGCAATGGGTTCGCGACAGACTGCCCAATCCCGGCCGTGGCTGGCCGTGGGACAGGAAATAGCCGACCTTCTGTCTCGCATCGATGCGGAGGCTTTCGCGCAAGTGGTCGCTTCCTTCGCGGACAAGGATCAGCGCTGGTTCTTCTCCGGCCAGGGCCGCTCCGGCCTTGCCGCCCAGATGGCGGCGATGCGCTTCATGCATATTGGGCGCATGGTGCATTTCGTCGGCGAAGTCTCAGCCCCCTCGATCCGCAAGGGCGATGGTCTGCTCGTCATCTCTGGCTCGGGCGAGACGCCGGTGAGCGTCGGCTTTGCCAGGATCGCCAGGGCGGAGGGCGCCAGGGTGGTGACGCTGACGCATAAACCCCGGGGCACTCTTGCCGGCATCGCCGACATCGTGCTCCCCGTTCCGGTCGAGACGACCGAGCAATTCGGCGGCAGCCTGTTCGAGCAGTCCTGTCTGTTGCTGCTCGACAGCGTGATCCTGAGCCTCGCGCGCGAGATGCCGGACGCGCATAAGATTATGCTTCACCGCCATACCAACCTGCAGTGAAACACCCTCGCCCCGCAAGCGCAGCGCCGCGGGGAGAGGGAGGGACCCATTGCGAAGCAATGGGAGGGTGAGGGCCCCTTTACTTAGGTGCTTCGACCGCGCTCCTATATTCCAGCTTCTCCCAGATTGTACGCAGCACGCCCTCCATTGCGTTGTAGACATCGTCATTCTGAATTCGGATCACCTTGTATCCGAGGCTCTCGAGAAACGCAATGCGCCTGTTATCGCGCAATATCTCCTCGTTCGTAGCATGCGTGGCACCGTCTACCTCGATGATCAGCATCGCTTGGCTGCGCTTGCAGGGCGAGGTTACTCGGCACGCCCTACACAGACGCGCCTGCTTGACGTATTCCGTCGCCAATGGCTTTCCGCATTTGCCGAGCAGATCGGACCACGCTGGGAATGAGGAGAAGGGAAATGAATGAGGCGGCGACTGTCCTCAGCATTGGCGACGGCATCATCGATGCGGTGGAACTCGTGCCCGGGAGGATCGAAGATCATCCGGGCGGTGCTGCGCTTAATCTTGCTGTCGGCCTCGCCCGTCTGGGCCTCAAGTCGCAATTGGCCACCCGTTTCGGCGCCGACCGCTATGGCTTCCTGATTGAGCGCTATTTGCGCGAGGAAAGAGTCCAGATCTTCAACCCGCCGAATACGGATTTCACCGGCGTCGCCTATTCGCGGCGCGTTGACGGCGAGCCGAGCTATGAATTCTCAGCTTCGATGTTCCGCCGCCGCATCGCTTTCACCGATCAGGTCGTCTCGGCCATTGCCGGCGCCGCGGCGGTCGCGGTCAATTCTTTCCCCTTTGACGATGCGCGCCAGACCGACGATCTCCTCGCCGCCCTCGCCAAAGGGAAAGGGCTCATCGTCATCGATCCTAATCCGCGCCCAAGGCTCATCGGCGATATGGCCGCTTATCGCGGCGGCGCGGAGAAGGTGATGCGCATGGCACGGCTGGTGAAGCTCAGCGATGAGGATATCGGCCACTTCTATGGCGGTGACCAGAAAGCGACGATCAGCCGGGTCCTTGGCCTCGGCGTCGAAACCCTGCTCGTGACCCATGGCGCAGGTGGCGCAAGCCTTCACACCCGCTCCGGCATGACGGTTTCTGTCCCGATCGCCGTGGCAGCAGGACCTGTCGTCGACACCATGGGCGCTGGCGATGCGACGCTCGCGGCAGTGATCGCCATTATCGTCGGAAAAGGACTGCCTGATTCTGCGGACGACTGGGGGATTTGCCTTAGCGAAGCGATGAAAATAGCTGCCGCGACCTGTACCAGCCCAGGTGGCGGCCTGGTTCTCCCTGCAAATTCGATGCTGCGCGCCTCGCGGAACTTGCGCTGATTGCTATGAAATCATTCACGAATTTGCCGGCCGGGGAAGTCGGAGAAACGCAAATTTTCGCGATTCTCCCTGTATTCTCCCTGTATCCGTGGAAAGGCGTCAGGCGCCGAGCAGACCCTTGATCACCGCACCGGCCTTGGCGAAGTCCATCTGGCCTGAATATTTGGCCTTGAGCGCCCCCATCACCTTGCCCATGTCCTTGACCGAGGTGGCGCCCACATCCTTGATCACCGCGGCGATCACCGACTTCACTTCCTCATCCGACAATTGCTTCGGCATAAAGCCCTGGATGATCTGGATCTCTTCGCGCTCCTGGGTGGCGAGCTCGTCGCGCCCGGCTTTCTCATAGATTTCGAGGCTTTCCTGGCGCTGTTTCACCATCTTGGCCAGCACCTCGACGATCTGCGCGTCATTGACGCCGGCATCGGGACCCGATGTGCGGTTTTGGATGTCGCGGTCCTTGATCGCCGAATTGACCAGGCGCAGCGTCGAGACGCGCCTTTTGTCGCCCGATTTCATCGCCCCTTTGAGGCTGTCATTGATCTGATCGCGCAGGCCCATGGAACTTCCTTCAACTGCTGAAAGGCCACGAGATACGCCGGGATGGCCCCAGGCGCAACCTTGACGGGCCGGAAAGACCCCCATAAGAGAACGCGAATTCAGGAGATATCGAGTCCATGGCCAAGAAAGCCCCTGCCCGGCCGGTGAAACCGAGGGCGGTCAAGAAATCCGCGCGCCCGGCCTTTTCCGACTGGGACGTGCCGCGCGTGACCGCGCTCCTGGTCTTGGCCGACGGCACGGTCATCGAAGGCCAGGGTTTTGGCGCTGAGGGCGAGGCGGTGGGCGAGGTCTGCTTCAACACCGCCATGACCGGCTCTTTCCAGCACAGTGGGATCCGAAGCTTGGAATTCACGTGACTTGAAGTCGCG